>Ga0209437_100086_pt1 | contig 254578 bp, 242 predicted proteins | sample AraplaL_Cvi_mTSA_FD_184266 | JGI IMG/M metagenome (GOLD analysis project Ga0209437, IMG submission 184266) | Arabidopsis root microbial communities from the University of North Carolina, USA - plate scrape CL_Cvi_mTSA (SPAdes) (version 2) | ecosystem: Host-associated > Plants > Roots >...
CCAAGGCGAAGCCTTTCAGGTTTCGACGGCCGCCGGCACCGACGGCATCAGGCGACGCATCGAGGTCAGATCTTCGTCTCCGAATCATCAGGGTGACTGGGCGGTTTTCGCGCTCGCCAACGTCTCCGAAGAGCAGCTTGAGCGCGTCATCGTCGCTCCGCATTTCCGCCTGGTGAACTCCAAGGTCTTCTGGCCCGATCTGGGCTCGCAACGCATCGTCGCGATCACGCCGAGTGAAGGCTTTGCGCTCGATCGGCAGCCAAGCGACGAAGCGGACGTTTTTCGGATCACGCTGAACCCAGGCGCGGTCGTTACCTTCGTTGCCGAACTTTCATCTCCCAATTTGCCGCAGCTCTATCTGTGGGAACCCAACGCCTACAAGGACACGGTCAACGCCTTCACGCTCTATCGCGGCATCGTGCTTGGCATTGCCGGCCTGCTGGCGGTATTCCTGACCATCCTTTTCGTGGTCAAGGGAACATCGATGCTGCCGGCAACCGCGGCCCTTGCCTGGGCGGTGCTCGGCTATATCTGCGTCGACTTCGGCTTCCTCGGCAAGCTCATCAGCATCACCTCCAGCGACCAGCGAATATGGCGCGCCTGCGCGGAGGTGGCGCTCGCGTCGAGTTTGGTGATCTTCCTGTTCACCTATCTCAATCTCAATCGCTGGCACGCGCATCTCGGCTATGTGACGCTCGCCTGGGTTCTTGGCCTTGCACTCCTCTTCGGCGTGGCGATCTACGATCCGTCGATTGCGGCCGGCATTGCGCGGCTGTCGCTCGCACTGACGGCAACGGCCGGCCTGCTGCTCATCATCTATCTCGGCTTCAGCCGATATGACCGCGCCATCCTGCTCGTGCCCGCCTGGGCGCTGATCCTCGTCTGGCTGTTCGGAGCCTGGATGACGATCATGGGCAAGCTCGACAACGATATCATCCAGCCGGCCCTCGGCGGCGGCCTGGTGCTCATCGTCCTGCTCATCGGCTTCACCGTCATGCAGCACGCCTTTGCCGGCGGTGCTTTCCAGCAAGGCCTGTTTTCGGATCTGGAGCGGCAATCCCTGGCCCTGACCGGTTCCGGCGATACCGTCTGGGATTGGGACGTGGCGCGCGACCGCGTCGTGACCACGCCCGATATCTCGATGAAGCTCGGCCTTTCGCCCGGCAGCATGCACGGCGCGGCGCGCAACTGGCTGCCGCGACTGCATCCCGACGACCGCGACCGGTTCCGGGCGACGCTCGACGTGCTGCTGGAACATCGACGCGGCAGACTGAACCACGAATTCCGCATTCGCGCCGAAGATGGACATTTCCATTGGCTGTCGATCCGCGCCCGGCCGGTGCTCGGCTCCAACGGCGAGATCATCCGCTGCGTCGGCACCATCGTTGATATTACCGAGCAGAAGAATTCGATCGAGCGGCTGCTGCATGACGCCGTGCACGATAATCTCACCGGATTGCCGAACCGCCAGGTTTTCCTCGACCGTCTCCAGTCCGTGCTGACACTCGCGTCTGAGGGCAATCAGCTCAGACCGACCGTCATGGTGATCGACATCGATCGCTACAAGCTCGTCAACGATACCCTTGGTTTTGCCGCCGGCGACAATATCCTCATCGCGCTGACCCGGCGCCTTCGTCGCCTGATGAAGCCGCAGGATACGCTTGCCCGCCTTTCGGGCGACCAGTTCGGCCTCATCCTCGTATCCGAGCGCGATCCCGCCAAGGTTGCCGATTTTGCCGATGCGATCAGCAAGGCGATCATGGTGCCGATCAACTTCGCCAATCGCGAAATCATCCTGACCGCATCGGTCGGCCTGACCTCATGGGTCGACCAGCAGGAAAACGCAGCCGGCATGCTCAGTGACGCCGAACTTGCCATGTACCGCGCCAAGCGCGCCGGCGGCAACCGCGTCGAGCCTTTCCAGCCTGCCTTCCGCAGCTTCGGCACCGACCGCCTGCAGCTCGAAACCGACCTGCGCCGCGCCGTCGAGCGCAAGGAGCTCTCGCTCGTCTACCAGCCCATCGTTCGGCTTGAGGATGCGGAAGTCGCAGGTTTCGAAGCGCTGATGCGCTGGGAGCATCCGAAACGCGGCAATATTCCGCCCACGGAATTCATCCCGATCGCAGAAGCCTCCGACATTATCGGGCCGCTCGGCATGTTTGCGCTGGAGCAGGCGACCAATGACTTGAAGGCGTGGCAACGACAGACCGGCGACCTGCCATTGTTCGTTTCCATCAACCTTTCCAGCGTGCAACTGCTCAACAATGAGCTTTACGACGATATCCGCGCCCTGCTCGCCAAAACCCATTGCGATCCGCACCGGATCAAGCTGGAGTTGACGGAATCGCAAGTGATGGAAAATCCGGAGCAGGCGCGCCTCGTGCTCGACAAGCTGCGCGACGCCGGCATTGGCTTGGCGCTCGACGACTTCGGCACCGGCTATTCCTCGCTTGCCTATCTCACGCGCTTCCCCTTCGACACCATCAAGCTCGACAAGGCGATGGTGCGCGACGAGAGCGATAAGAAGGCTGTCCTGCTCCGCTCCGTCATCTCCATGGCGCGCGAACTCAACATGCGGGTCGTCGCCGAGGGCATCGAATCGGAAGAGGACGCGCTGGAGCTCGCCAAGATCGGCTGCACCTACGGTCAGAGCTTCATCTTCGGTCCGCCAATGGGGTCAGATTCGGTGATCAGGCTGCTCAAGGAACGCTTTCCGCTGACGAAGCGCGCCTAAAATAGCGCCCCCGCTCTGAGGCGCGTTGCGATTTCTAAAGCGCGTCGCGATCTTTCAGATTCGCTTCACGCGCTTTAGTTCTTTGATTTCACGCATGTCTTAGCCGCAAAAACCGCTGCGCACTTTTGCGCGACATGCTCTAAGATTTGCTTCCCGCGCTTTCGATCAGTCGCCGGATATAATTCAGCTTTGCGACCACCTGAGGGGAAAGGATAAAGGGGTAGGAATCCGGCTGCCCCATGCTGCGCTGGATGGAATTGATCGCAACGCTCAAGGGGATCCAGGCGCTGACAAGCTGATCTGCGCTCTCAGCCTTGTAGGGGTTGAAGTCAACTTCCGCCGCCATGTCGTGATAGCGCTGCGGATCGATCGCCAGCCCGAAGGAGCGAGCCGTCTCCAGCGTATCCACGATATGCAGGTAGTGCGCAAAGCATTCGGCAAAATCTTCCCAGGGATGGGAGCTGGCATAGGCACTGATGAAGCTTTCCTGCCAGTCCACAGGCGGACCGTTGTCGTAATGAGCCTGAAGTGCTGCGCCATAATCGGCGCGCTCATCGCCGAAGACGGCGCGAAAGGCATCGAACTGACCACGGTCGCGCACGAGCTTGTCCCAGATGAAATGACCGGTCTCGTGTCGGAAGTGCCCGAGCAGCGTGCGATAGGGCTCGTTCATCGAGGTGCGCGCCTGCTCGCGTGTCACATCATCGGCCTCGGCGGCACGAATGGCAATCAACCCGTCTTCGTGGCCGGTCATGGCGGGAATGACGGTATTGCCCTGCATTTCATCTTCGAGGAAGTCGAACACCAACCCGCCTTGAGGATCCTCCGTCCGGTCGGGATGCGGCAGCTTCCAGCGCAGCAAAGAGTAGAACAGATGACGTTGCGCCTGCCCGATGCGCCTCCAGCGATTTATCCCCTGCTCCGTGCCCGTATTCGGCACGAGGCGATTGTGGCGGCAGGCGACGCAATAGGAGTTAGAATCATCCGCATCAATCAGCCAGTTGCAAATGTCGAGTTCTGCATTGGCGCAGAAACGGACATGTCGCGCCGCCTCGGAAACCAGATGCCAACTCGGGCCTTCGTCCGGCTCCAGCGCATAGATTGCCAGACGATCCGGGACGAAGCCGAGCTGATGGCCACAACGGACACATTGCCTATTGTCGAAATGGACGGGTTGGCCGCAATGATCGCAGGTGAAAAGCCGCATGAACTCCTCGGAAAAGGTGGATTGGCCCAAGATAAAGAGCCTGCCACGTTTCCGTAACAGGCTCTTCCTCCCAACATCGCTGCTACAACGTCAATTCAAACGGAACAGCGAGCACATATTGGCTAGCAATCAGTCGATCACATACGATCGACGGCGCCCTTGACCTTGTCCTTGGCCTTGCCAACGGCAGACTGTACCTTGCCCTTGGCTTCCTGGGCGGCACCTTCGGCGCGCATCCTCTTGTCATCGGTTGCCTTGCCGACGACCTGCTTGGCCTTGCCGGCGATTTCGTTCACCTTGCCCGTAACCTTATCGGTCGTGCTGCTCATGTGTAGCGCCTCCTTGGCTGGCACGGCTCTATTGCCGTTGCTCTGTCAGGGTAACGCCACGAGCGCTATTTCGTTCCGAAATAGTGCCGATCGTCTCAGCTATGGCCGGCGTGCGGCGACAGCATTGCGGCATTGATGCCCATTAAGGCAAGGGCACGCTCATACTTGTCGTCGAGGCTGCGGTCGAAGATCAGCTCTTCGTTTGCCGGGCAGTTCAGCCAGCCATTGTTGCCGATCTCCGCCTCCAGCTGGCCTGCTCCCCAGCCGGCATAGCCGAGCAGCATCGTGGCTCGTTTCGGCCCGCTTCCTTTGGAGATGGCTCGCACGATGTCGAGCGTCGCCGTCAAGCTGATATCATCGCTGACCGGAATGCTGCTGTCGCTGAGGTAATCGTCGGAATGGAGGACAAAGCCCCGGCCGCTTTCGACCGGCCCCCCGGTCTGGATCGGGAAATTCCGTGCGTCCGCCGGGAGGACGATGGCATCGTCATCCTTGATCATATCCAGATGCAGAAGAACATCCGTAAACGTCAGCTTCTGAGGTCGATTAATGACGAAGCCCATGGCCCCGGCATCGGAATGAGCGCAAATGTAAATGACCGTCCGGTTGAAGTTCCTATCCTCCATGCCGGGCATGGCGATCAGGAACTGACCGTCGAGCAAACCTCTTTCGCGTTTATTCTTCAGCGTCGATAGGGACATCGTGCCTCCTGACCGCAGTCCATAGCTGCACCGCTAAAAAAGCAAGATGGGGCAATGTCATAAATCAATCAACTGAAAATGATCATTTCTTTTTTAGGCGGTGCTGGCTCCATGCCGCCCGATCCGCTAAATCCTCATTCCATGACCGGATCAGCCACCCTCTCCCGCCTGTCGGCACTCTCCGCCGGCGCATTTGCCACCATTCTTTGCATCGGCTCTGCCGCCCATGCCGCGACAAGCGAATGGGTGGACAATCAAGGCGGCCGCATGCGCCTCGTGGCGCTGGCACCCGATGCAGAGGGCCATATCCGTGCCGCTCTGCAGATCGAACCGCAACCCGGCTGGATCACCTATTGGCGTGAACCGGGCCAGAGCGGGATTCCGCCGCAAGTGACCGTTGCGCCTGAGAGCGGCGTGACGCTGGAAAAAGCCAGCTATCCGATACCGAAGCAGATCGTCGTCGGGAACATACATGAGATCGGCTACGATGCTCCGGTGACATTGCCGCTCGATTTCCGCGTCGCGGGCAAGGCGCCGGCCAAGTTGGAGCTGACCGCCTTCATCGGTCTTTGCAAGGATATCTGCATCCCCTTTCAGGCGGACTATTCTCTGCCGCTACCGGCAGGCGAACAGCCGACGACACATGAGTTGGCTCTGCTGGATGCCGCGAAGGCTTTGCTGCCGCAAGCGCCGTCCTCCGATTTCGCCGTTCAGGGCCACAGCCTTTCCGCGGATTCGAAAAACCTGACGCTGCGCCTCACCCTGCCGGAAACAACCGGAAATCCTCCGGCAATCTACGTCACCGGTCCGGCAGGTTACGTGTTCTTCCAGCAGGCGAATACCAAGCGGGAAGGCAACGCCTATTCGGCCGATATCGAGATCGGCAAGCTGCCGAAGAATTACGACATCAAGGGCAAGACCTGGGGCGTTCTGGCCGTCGACGGCGATCGCGCCATCGAAACCACCCTTGCGTTCGAATAGGCCCGACCTATAGTTCTGCCCGACAATTTCGCCCCATCGAAGGCGGTTCAAACGCCTCGAAACCATGCCCCAAGGAGAGAGCCATGACCATCGCAATCGGTGATAAACTACCCGCCGCCACCTTCAAGGAAAAGACCGCGGACGGCCCGGTCGAAATCAGCACCGAGCAGCTCTTCGCCGGCAAGCGCGTCGTGCTCTTTGCCGTTCCCGGCGCATTTACCCCGACCTGTTCGCTCAACCATCTGCCGGGCTATCTGGAAAACCGGGACGCCATTCTTGCAAAGGGTGTCGATGACATCGCCGTCATCGCGGTCAACGACTGGCACGTCATGGGCGCCTGGGCGCAATCGTCGGGCGGCATGGGCAAGATCCATTTCCTCGCCGATTGGGACGCTTCCTTCGCGAAGGCGCTTGGCCTCGATATCGACCTTTCCGCTGGAAGCCTCGGCGTCCGCTCGAAGCGCTACTCCATGCTGGTGGAAGACGGCGTAGTAAAAACGCTCAACATCGAGGAGAGCCCGGGCCAGGCAACGGTTTCGGGCGCTGCGGCGATGATCGAGCAGCTTTAAAGCCAATTCCGGTCAGAGATGAAAGGGCGCCTCAATGGCGCCCTTTGTGGTTTTGCCTGCCTGCGAGAACTTCAATGGCTCCGACAGGGCCACGGCGCCTGCAATCCCCCCGCTTGAATTCCTCCGCGCCAGCGCCAGCCACAGCTATTCTGGCCATCGCCTCTTTTTCGCCGCATTTCATCGGCTACTAGATGTAATGTTATTACATAAATGAAAGCCCCCCTGAATGCCGTTCGATCGTGATCCATTCGCACCCTCCCTGATGGGGCGTTCCGCCCTGGTGCGGCTTGCCTATGTGGCGGTCGGCATTGTGGTACTTTGGGCGGCCATCGGCTGGGCGGTGGCTCTGGCATGAACGACCTGATTCGACTCGACAACGTCACCGTGACCTATGAGCGACATCCCGCCGTGCATCACATTAGCGGTGCCTTCCGGGCCGGCAGCCTCACGGCGATCGCCGGGCCAAATGGTGCGGGTAAATCGACACTGCTGAAGGCAATGGTTGGCGAATTGCGGCCGGCGGAAGGTTCGATCGATCGCGGTGCGCTGACGCGTAACGATTTCGGCTATCTGCCGCAGGCGGCTGATATAAACCGCCGCTTTCCGATTTCCGTCGCCGATACGGTCATGCTCGGAGCCTGGAAAAATACCGGCGCTTTCGGCCAGGTCTCACGCAAGGATGCGGAACGCGCTCGCGACGCACTCGCCGTCGTCGGCCTCTCCGGCTTCGAAAGCAGGCATATCGGCTCGCTCTCCGCCGGACAGTTCCAGCGCGTGCTCTTCGCGAGACTATTGTTGCAAGACGCTCGTGTCATCCTGCTCGACGAACCGTTCACCGCCATCGACCAGCGCACGACGCGCGACCTGCTTGATCTCGTTCTGCGCTGGAACAAGGAGGGGCGTACCGTCATCGCCGTACTGCATGATTTCGATCAGGTGCGCGCGCATTTTCCCGAAACACTGCTGATTGCCCGCGAGCTTGTCGGCTGGGGACGGACGCAGGATGTCATGAATTCGGCGAACCTTATCAAGGCACGCGCCATGGCCGAGCGCTGGGACGAAGGCGCCGAAGCGTGCCTGCCGGAGGATGAACACGCGGCAGACGGCCACGCGAGGCAGGAGCCGGCCCAATGACCATCTACGATATCTTCCTCGCGCCATTCGCGGATTATGGCTTCATGCGGCGTGCGCTGATCGCCTGTCTCTGCCTCGGCCTCGGTTCCGGCCCGATCGGCGTCTTCCTGATGCTCCGGCGCATGAGCCTGATGGGGGATGCCATGAGCCATGCCGTGCTGCCGGGTGCTGCCATCGGCTATCTCATTGCCGGCTCCTTATCGTTGACGGCCATGGGGCTTGGCGGGCTGGTGGCGGGTCTCTCGGTGGCGCTCCTTTCCGGCCTCGTCAGCCGCATGACCGTGCTGCAAGAAGATGCGAGCTTTGCCAGCTTCTACCTGACATCCCTCGCGCTTGGCGTCCTCATCGTCTCGTTGCGCGGCTCCAATATCGATCTGCTGCATGTGCTCTTCGGCACCATTCTGGCGATAGATGCGCCTGCCCTCTACCAGATCGGCGCTATCACCACCGTCACGCTACTGGCGCTCGCCATCATCTACCGGCCGCTGGTCATGGAATGCTTCGACCCCGGTTTTCTGCGTGCCGTCGGCGGCCGTGGGCCGATCTATCACTTCCTGTTTCTGCTGCTCGTCGTGCTCAATCTCGTCGCCAGCTTCCAGGCGCTCGGCACGCTGATGGCCGTAGGACTGATGATGCTACCCGCTGCCGTGGCGCAGCTCTGGTCGCGCAGCCTGCCTGCGATGATGTGGATTGCGACGGGAACGGCGGCGATATCGGGCTATGTCGGCCTCATTGCCTCCTATCATCTCGAATTCGCCTCCGGCCCGACCATCATCATCACGGCAAGCCTGATCTATGGCTTCTCCATTCTCTTCGCACCCTCGGGCCTTGCCCGACGGTTCTTCCCCCGTCCCCATCTCCGGGGCTAATTCGAACAAGGAGACTCGCATGAACAAACAGAGACTGCTTCTCTCAGCCGCTGCATCGGCCTTCGTCGCCTTCGGCGTCGCCGGGTCGGCCTCGGCCGAAACGCTCAACGTCGTCGCGTCCTTCACCGTGCTTGCCGATGTCGTCAAGCATGTCGGCGGCGATCATGTGAAGGTATCGAGCCTGGTAGGCCCGAATGGCGATCCCCATGAGTTCGAGCCGTCCCCTGCCGACGCCAAGACACTGAACGCGGCAAAGGTCGTCTTCGTCAGCGGCGAAGGTCTCGAGGGATGGATGGATCGGCTGATCACCGCATCGGGTTACAAGGGCACGCCCGTCGTTGCCTCTGACGGCATCAATACGCGGACGATGGTCGATGACGGCAAGACGGTCACCGATCCGCATGTGTGGAACAGCCCGGTCAATGTGAAGGTCTGGGTCGCCAATATCGAGAAGGCGCTTTCCGCGGCAGATCCGGCCGATGCGGCCGACTTCAAGGCCAATGCCGAGCGCTATACCAAGGTGCTGACCGACCTTGATGCCTATGCGCACAGCAAGTTCGACAAGGTGCCGGACGATCGTCGCAAGGTGCTGACAAGCCATGATGCCTTCGGCTATTTCGGCCGCGAGTATAAGGTGAACTTCCTCGCCCCACTTGGCTTTTCGACAGAAACCGAAGCCTCTGCCGCCAAGATTGCCCAGTTGATCGAGCAGATCAAGACGGAGCATGTGAAGGCCTACTTCTTCGAAAACTCGAACGATCCGCGCCTCGTCAAGCAGGTCGCCAAGGCAACCGGTGCAGAGCCCGGTGGCGAACTTTACGTCGAGTCCCTCTCCAAGGCCAATGGGCCGGCTTCGACATACGAAAAAATGTTCCGTTATAACGTTGACCAACTCGCCGCTGCGATGGCGAAGTCGAGCTAAGGCAACAGCCGGGCACATCAACGAAACCGGGTCGCAGGTATGTTTTGCCTGCGACCCGTTCTACTTGAAGCCCGCTCTTCTCAAAGATTGAGATCGAAAACCAGCAAACCGGCCAGACCGCCATCGGTCGAAGAGACAATCCGCTCGCCGACGGCGACATGCTGCGGATGGACGAGATAGGCATCCCGCGCCTCGGGGCTTTCGAATGTTACGGCAAAACCATCGACGAAGCCGCCATGCAGGCCTTCCGGCGAGACATTCGGCCCGTATTTCACATCGACAATCCCGGGAATGACCTTTTGCAAACCGGCCACGGCTTCGAACAGTGCCCTCTTCTCGTCCTGTGTCATGGCGGATTTCAGCCGCAGAAAAACGCAGTGCAGGATCATGGATAATGTCTCCGTGAATGTCGCTGGCAGCATAGAGGGAACGAGCTGGGGGGCAAGACGTCGTGTTGTCGTCCCTGTGCTTTTTACAGATGGTCCGCTCGACATTCGCTACGGACTCGGAACAGATTGCAGGAGGTTGCAAGCAGCAGCACCCGGGACGCAACGGCTTCTGCAGGCGGGCCTAGCCAGTGTCTGGTCTATCCCGAAACGACGATGAGCGCCAAGATGGCAACAAGCTATAATCCTCCGAACGTATGGAAGCCCTTTGGTGCCTTCTCCATGGTGAAGGCTATTGGCGACGGCCAAGTCCTTCATCTGAAGGGTCAGGTTTCGCTCGACCACGATGGGCAAATCGTCGGAAAGGGCGATATGCGCGTGCAGGTTCAGCAAACGCTCGAAAACATCAGGGCCGTGCTTGACGCCATCGGCGGCGAGATGGGCGATATCGTGTCACTTACTCAGTATGCGACCGATATCGAAGCCTTCATGGCGGCGGGAGATATCCGCAAGGCGTTCTTCTCGGAGCCCTACCCCGTGACGACGACCGTGGAGGTCGTGCGCCTCTATCATCCGGATTTGCTGATCGAAATCACCGCGACGGCGGAAATCCCTCGGGCTCGGTTCAAGATACCGGCTGAGTGAACCGCTGAGAGCGACGATTTGTCGATCAGTTGGCGTTGAAGCCGTCGTGATAGTTGACACGTCCCGAAGGTACGGAGCCATCGATTACCAGCCTCATGAAATACTCGGCTGGCACCCCCTCGAACACCAGGCGAGCATCGTTCTCGAAACCGAAGCGCTTGTAGTAGTCGGGCGCCCCGAGAACGACACAGCCCTTGGCTCCGGCTTTGGTCAGACGCGCAAGACCTTCCCGTATGAGCGCGTCGCCTGTGCCCTTCCTCTGATAATCCGGCGATACTGAAACCGGACCGAGCCCGTACCAGCCGCAATTCTTGCCATCGATCGTAACGGGCGAAAAGGCGACGTGTCCGATGATGTCGCCGTGCACCAGCGCCACGAGGGAAATCGTCAGCGCTCCGGCATCGCGAAGCGCATCGACGATTTCGGCTTCCGTCTGGCTGCTATGCTCGATCGATGCGAAGGCCACTTTTGTCAGGCGACGGATCGCTTCGATGTCCTGCTGTTCCTCGGGGCGGATTTCCATCCTGTCATCCTGTCGTTCCGGGGCTCAAGATCCGCGGCGCAACCGCGGCCGCGCTCGACGCCGGGGAGCAAGCCCATGCTATTTCCTCTTGAAGGGTTCCATGCCCTTGCGCGCCAACTCGTCGGCACGCTCATTCTCGGGGTGTCCGGCATGACCCTTGACCCAATGCAGCGTGACCTTATGCCTGTTATAGGCTTCGTCCAGCGCCTGCCAAAGCTCGGCATTCTTCACCGGCTTCTTGTCCGATGTCTTCCAGCCGTTCTTCTTCCAACCGAAGATCCATTTGGTGATGCCGTCCTTGACATAGACGCTGTCCGTATAGAGATCGACCTCGCAAGGGCTCTTCAGGGCACCCAAGGCCGATATCGCCGCCATCAACTCCATACGGTTGTTGGTGGTGTCGGCTTCGCCGCCCGACAATTCCTTCTCCACCTCGCCATAACGAAGCACGGCGCCCCAGCCGCCGGGACCGGGATTGCCCGAGCAGGCGCCATCGGTGAAAATATCGACGTGCTTCATGCCTCTAGCCCGTATTCAACGGCAGAAGCGATCTGGCGATGGAAACGCAGCTTGCGCAGATATTCGATCGGATCCTTCTTGGTGACGAGGGCGCCGGCCGGCGTCGTCAGCCAATCGTAGAGGCGGGTCAGGAAGAAACGCAGTGCCGAGCCGCGAGCGAGCGTCGGCAGGGCTGCAATCTCCGCTGCACTCATCGGCCGCACGCTCTGATAGCCCTCCAGCAGCGCCTTGCCCTTGGTGATGTTGTAGGCGTGATCCTTCTCGAAGCACCAGGCATTGAGGCAGATCGAGACGTCGTAAGCGAGCAGATCGTTGCAAGCGAAATAGAAATCGATCAGGCCGGACAACTTGTCGCCGAGGAAGAAGACGTTATCCGGGAAAAGATCGGCATGGATAATGCCTTTCGGCAGATCTTTCGGCCAATGATGCGCGAGGAAATCAAGCTCGCCGCCAATCTCGTCCTGCAGGCCGGCTTCGACTTCGTCGGCACGCGCCGCGGACTTTTCCCAAAGCGGCTGCCAGCCGTCGACCGAGAGCGCATTCGGTCGCCGAATGTCAAACGCCTCCCCGGCAATATGCATGGCGGCGAGCGCCTTGCCGACTTCGCGGCAATGATGCGCGTCGGGCTTGCGCAGCCACATGCCCTCAAGGAAGGAAATCAGCGCGGCCGGACGGCCGGAGAGATGACCAAGCAACGCGCCGTCCCGGCGCGGCAAAGGCAACGGGCAGGAAAGCCCCCGGCTTGCCAGATGCTGCATCAGCCCCAGGAAAAACGGTAGGTCACCCTTGTCGACCCGTTTTTCATAAAGCGTCAGGATCAGCGGGTCGCGGGTCGTATGCAGCAGGAAGTTCGAATTCTCGACGCCCTCGGCAATGCCCTTATAGGAGAGCAACTCTCCGACCTCATATTCCGTCAGGAACCACTTCAAATCGTCTTCGGTAATATCGGTATAAACGGCCACAAAACAGTCCTGAACTTGAGCGCCTTGCGGCGGCTATTCGCCGTTGACGAAGGCCATATCTGATGTCGTCAGCTCTATACTGCGCAGCTCGCGGTTGACGAGGAAATTTTCGGTTTCCTTCACAGTTTCCGCAAGTTCCACCACAGCATTATAGCGAGCGCGGAAAGCTTCGATGATCTCGTTGACGATGACTTCTGGCGCAGATGCACCAGCCGAGAGACCTACGGTTTTGATATCGCCGATATTGTCCCAGTCGATCTCCGAAGCGCGCTGGACAAGGACGGATTTCGTTGCCCCTGCCCGCAACGCCACTTCGACGAGACGCTTGGAATTGGAGGAATTCGGCGCACCGACGACGATGAAGAGATCGCAGCCCGGAGCTGCCACCTTCACCACTTCCTGTCGGTTGGTGGTGGCGTAGCAGATCGAATCGGCTGAAGGCGCCGTGAGATTAGGGAAGCGCTCCTGCAGACGAGCGATGACCCCGGCAGTATCGTCGACCGAAAGGGTGGTCTGCGTGACGAAGCCGAGATTGTCGGGATCGACGGGCTGATAGGCATCTGCGTCTTCTACCGTCTCGATCAGCGACACCGTGCCTTCCGGTAGCTGACCCATGGTGCCGATTACTTCCGGATGCCCGGCATGGCCGATCAGGACGACATGGCGGCCGAGGCGATTGTGGCGCATCGCCTGCTTGTGAACCTTGGAAACCAGAGGACACGTCGCATCGAGATAGAAGAGGTTGCGCGCATCGGCATCGGCGGGAACGGATTTCGGCACGCCATGGGCGGAGAAAACGACGGGTTGGGCGCGGTGTTCGGCCGGAATCTCGTCCAGCTCCTCAACGAAGATGGCACCCTTGGCTTCCAGACCTTCGACGACATAGCGATTGTGTACGATCTCGTGGCGAACATAGACTGGAGCGCCATAGGCCTTCAGCGCCAGCACGACGATCTGGATGGCGCGGTCGACGCCGGCACAGAAGCCACGCGGTCCGCAGAGCCGGATGGTCAGATCAGGTTTGGAAACGGCTATGTTCATGTCTCTTCCGAAATGCGCGACGATGGCTTGAGCATAGATAGGCACGCCCTGCCGCCTGCTCTAGCCCAATATTCCATCGAAATGAAGCTATTCTAGAGCGTGATGCCGAAAAGTGTAGGCGGCTTTCGGACGACATCACGCTCCACTTGTTTGATTCTGGAGCGGATTCGAATTTAGGTCGAACAGGCCCAAAATCATCCGGCTCTAGTGCATGCCTCTATTGCGAGGGTGCATCCGGATGGTGCTTGCGCCACCAGGAGATCGCGACGATGGCAACCAGCGCCGCCGCCAGCCCGTACCAGGTCACCGCATATTGCAGGTGATTGTTCGGCAGATCGATGATGGTGACGCCTCCCACGGGCAGGCCCGCCGGATTGGGTGTCTTGTCGGCATCGATAAAGAAAGGCAGCACCTTGTCTTTCGGCAGGCCGACACTGGACGCCATGGCATCCAGGTCTTTCCAGAAGAAGAAATTCTTGGCGAGATCGTTGTCCGGCATGCCATCGGGCCGGCTCGCAAGCTTGGCACGCGCAAGACCGGTAACGGTCTGATCGCCCGTCAACTGCCCCTGCTTGCGCATCTCCGGCTCTTTGGCCGCAGAGGGTACGAAGCCCCTGTTGATGAAGAGGTAGCGGCCGTCCTCAAGCTGCAGCGGTGTATAGATGTAAAAGCCGGGCTCATCGCCATAGGTGGCGAGGAAGTGGCGTTCCTTGTTGTTGAGATAACGGCCATGCGTCGTGACGACGCGATATTCGATATCGCCGCCGGAAGCAGCCATCGTCTCTATGGCCGAAAGCGGAACCGCAGCCGCATCCTTGCGCGCGGCAATATCGGCGAGCAGACCTTCCTTCCATTGCAGCCGCTCGACCTGCCAAGTGCCAAGCCCCAGCAGAATGACGAGTGCGACGAGCAGGATCAAAGCCTTGCCGATCTGCCACAAAAGATTAGGACGGCGAGCTGGCACGGCGGTCTCACTCACCACTGATGCGCCCCTCGCTGGCATTGTTGCGATACTGCAGCGCGATCAGAATGCCCTTGCACCAGCGCAGGGACAGCAGCGACAGAATGATGGTCAACGGCGCAAACAGCACTATGTAGACCCAGACCGGCGGCGCGTAATTGACCTGCATCCACAGAACCAGGCCGATGACGATGAAGCCGACGATCAGGATGACGAAGACCGCGGGACCATCGCCCGCATCGGCAAAGGCATAGTCGAGATCGCAAGCGGAGCAGCGCGGCTTGACCGACAATAGCCCGTTGAAGAGCTTGCCGTGACCACAGCGCGGACAACACCCCTTAAAACCGACCTTGAAAGGATCGACAGGTGCGAAGAGAGCGCCATCATCATGCGGTGCGCCAGTGGGGCTTTTGTCTTGCTCTGAGTTCAAAATACAGTCTCGGCTAGAGCATTTCCAGGAAAAGTGCGCAGCGGTTTTCCGTTCGGAATGCGTAAAAAACAAAGAGATAGAGCATTTTCGCGATTCAAAAAAACGTAAACGCTCCGGCCTGCCATTGCTGGCGAGAATTTCGATCTCGCCCCTGTCATAATCAGTAGCTGCGATGCACTCATTCGTCCAATCGAAAAGCTCGCACATCGTTGCATCCCGGCTGAAGCACCCACAGGAGGGTTCGTCTTTTGGAACATAGTGATGGCATCGCCAAGGGCCGCATCGTCATCCTCAACGGTGCGCCACGGTCGGGAAAATCAAGCATCGTCGAAGCCATCCAGGCGGGATTCGACGGCGTATGGGTCAATCTCGGTGTCGACGCCTATGTGCGAAACGTCACGCCTGAGCGCTATCGGCCGGGCATCGGCCTGCGCCCCGGCGGCGAGCGGCCCGATCTCGAGCCGTTGGTTCCGCGCTTTTATGCCGCACTCTACGCTTCGATCGCCGCTCATAGCCGTCTTGGTTTCAATGTCGTCGCCGAGTTCGGACATCATGACGCCTATTCGCGCCCGCTCGGCATCCTCCGCGATTGCGCGAGGCAGCTGGCAGGATTGCCCGCTTTATTCGTCGGCGTACGCTGCTCGCTCAATGTCGTAATGCAGCGCCGGCTCGCGGAAGGACCGGAAAGGCAAGGCAGCTATTTTGCCGTTGAAGCCGGCAAGCCGATCCCTGCGCCGGTCATCGCCTGGCAAGAACATGTGCACCGGCCCGGCATCTATGATTTGGAAGTCGACACCGCATCGAAGAACCCGCAGGAATGCGCCAAGGAGATCCGGCAGATGCTTACGCACGGCATTCCACACCCGTCGGCATTTGAGCGCCTCGCCGCCAGCTGAAAAGACGTTGTGACGACCGCTTGCCAACGCACGCCGCCAAAGTGTTCAGCGGTTTTGCGACACGACATGCGTAAGACCAGAGGCCCAAGGCCCAGGAAGCGAAGCTGAGAGATCGCCGCCGCGCTTTAGGACTCGAGCAAGCGGATGTAGCGCTCGGCCGAGCGGGCGACACTCTCCTTTGCCCCTGCCGGAATGAACTTTTCCTTCCACGGGCCGTAGATGCGATCAAAGTGGAGAGCAACAGCGCGATCCGCGATACGCCTGACCTCACGCGCCGGCAGCGGAATCACGTTCGGAAACGAATACATGAAGGAAACCCAGCGCCTGTCGGCAACCACGTGAATGGTGTCGCCGACGAGAAGAACTCCCTTTCCGTCAGCGCCGGCTCGCCATTCCAGAACGCTGCTCCCGTCGAAATGGCCGCCGAGCCGATGCAGGCCGATGCCGGGCAGCACCTCAAGGCGATCGCCCTGCCAGGGTGTGATCAATTCGCTCGGGCGTTGAACATAGGCAAGGTCAGACTCGTGAAGCAGGATCGGCACGCCGCCCAGTGCTTCGCTCCACTCCACCATCCCGGTGTAGAAATGCGGATGGGACAGGCAGATGGCTTTGAGGCCACCAAGTTCCTGAATGCGATCCCGCGTTTTCCCGTCGAGCATGGCCGTGCAGTCCCACAGAACATTTCCATACGGGGACTGCAGGAGAAGCGCTCTTTGACCGATACCGACATCTGGGACGACGCTGATGCCAGTCAGGCCCGGCTCCAGCTCGCTCCATTCATTTGCATGGGTCGCGGCGAGCGCCTCGCGTGCGATCCACTCTTGCCCGACTTCGGGAACATATTGCCGTTCGTCCTCGCAGATGAGGCAGCGGGAAGGACAGACGTCGCTGGGCGCAAAATGCGCACCGCATGTCTTACAGATCCAGATCGACAAGGGCGCAAACCTTCATGAACAATGGGGAGCCGATGCATATGGAAAGCAGCGAGGATCTCATAGCTTCCCGTCAAAAAAATGCCGCCGCAAAAGCCTCGGATCGAGATGACTTTTGCGGCGGCAGGATTTCACAGTCTTGGCTGAAGATCGGCCGGCCTTAGCCAGCCGCCAAAGGCGCTCCCCAGCTACCCCAAATGTAGATGGCGAAGAACAGGAACAGCCAGACGACGTCGACGAAGTGCCAGTACCAGGCGGCGGCCTCGAAGCCGAAATGCTGTTTCGGGGTGAAATCACCCTTGATGGCGCGGACGAGGCAGACCAGCAGGAAGATCGTGCCGATCAGAACGTGGAAGCCGTGGAAGCCGGTCGCCATGAAGAAGGTCGCGCCATAGATCGAGTTCTTGAACGCGAAGGGCGCATGGGCATACTCGTAGGCCTGCACGCAGGAGAACAGCGCACCGAGCAGTACGGTGAGGGTCAGTCCCTGGATCAGCCCCTTGCGATCACCATGCAGCAGCGCATGGTGCGCCCAGGTAACCGTGGTGCCCGACAGCAGCAGGATGATGGTGTTATAGATCGGCAGGTGCCAGGGATCGAGCACTTCGACGCCCTTCGGCGGGAACTGGCCGCCGAGGAAGGCCGTGCGCGATGCCTGGATCGCCTCGTTCGGGAACAGGCTGACATCGAAATAGGCCCAGAACCAGGCAACGAAGAACATCACCTCGGAGGCGATGAACATGATCATGCCGTAGCGCAGATGCAGCGAGACCACGCGGGTATGCGCGCCTTCATGCGCTTCCTTGATGGTATCTGCCCACCAGCCATACATGACGTAGAGGATTACGGCCAGACCGATGAAGAACAGCCAGGGCTGCGCGAAATTGATCCCGAACAGATGCACTGCGCCGCCGTTGAGGTAGCGCATGAAGCAAACACCGCCGAAAGTGATCACGAAGGCGCCGAAGGCCGCGACGATCGGCCATGGGCTCGGATCGATAATATGATAGTCGTGTTTTCTCTGATGCACTTCGGCCATGTCAGCAATCCCCGAATAACTTTTTCCCATATTGCTTCCGGTCAAACCGAAAAGCACTCTCCATCAAAGTTTTTTTTCCGCCGGCCGCACTGCAGTGTCGGCGGATGCCACGGGCTTTGCGCCGTCCCGTGGGTAATAGGTGTAGGACAATGTCAGCGCATTGATCGTCTTGGTTTCCACCGCCGTGGCGATCTCCGGATCGACATAGAAGACGACAGGCATTTCACGCTTTTCGCCAGGCGCGAGATCCGTCTCGTTGAAGCAGAAGCACTGGACCTTGTTGAAATAGACCCCAGCTTCCAACGGCGAGACATTGAAGATCGCCTGGCCGCGCTCCGGCTTGTCGGACTTGTTCTCGATCACGAACTTGACTTCGATCGTCTCGCCGATTTTCGGATTCACCGACTTCTGCACCGGCTTGAAATCCCACGGCAAGCCCGGCGCGACATTGGCGTCGAAAGAGACCTGAATCCGCCTGTCGAGAATGACGTTGGAGACCTGCTCGGTCCGTTGGGTCGTGCCGTTATAGCCCGTCACCTGACAGAACATACGATAGAGCGGCACGGCTGCAGCGCACATGGCGCTCATGCCGATGACGAAGCTCAGGCACATGGCAACGACCAGCCCGTTGTTACGGCCGCCCGTTTCAGTGCTCTTCTTTGCCCCCTCCTCCATCACGCCTCCTCAAACGTGTCCGGAACCGACCTTGATGATGGTGATCGCATAAAAAAGGATCACCAGGCCGGCCAATACTATGCCGAGCGCTATATTGCGCCCACGCCGCGATTTCTTCTGCGCTTCTGTCAGCTTGACAAGTTCGATCATAGCCAGCCTCCAGACATCAGCACGGTAACGAGCCTGTCGATGAGCAGCGCGGAAAAGATCGCGAAGAGATAGAAAATGGAAAAGCCGAAGAGCTTCTTTGCCGGCACCATCTTTACGTCGCCATCGGCCATCCGCCAGACGGCGATGGAACAGTGCACGAAGATCACGCCCAATGCCGCAGCGACGACGCCATAGCCGAGGCTCGCGAAGCCCATGAAGGTGGGCACCACGCCGATGATGGCGGTAAGCACGGCATAGACGACGATCTGGTTCTTGGTTGTCGGAATACCGGCCACGTTCGGCAACATCGGTACGTCGACCGCTTCGTAATCGCCCATCTTGAACAAGGCCAGCGCCCAGAAATGCGCCGGTGTCCAAAGGAAGATGATGAGGAACAGAACGATGCTCTCGATCGGCACGCTACCCGTGACGCAGGCCCAGCCGATAACGGGCGGGAAAGCGCCGGCGGCGCCACCGATGACGATGTTCTGCGGCGTCGAGCGCTTCAGCCACATCGTGTAGATGACGGCATAGAAGAAAATGGTGAAGGCGAGGATGCCGGCGGAAAGCCAATTGATGGCAAGACCGAGGATCGTCACCGAGAAGCCCGACAGCACAAGACCGAACGCCAAGGCTTCGGACGGGCTGATGCGACCCGAAGGGATCGGCCTGCGTGCCGTGCGGCTCATGACCGCATCGATGTCAGCATCGTACCACATGTTCAATGCGCCGGATGCGCCGGCGCCGACAGCGATGCAGAGGATGGCGATGAAGCCGAGCACCGGATTGATATGGCCGGGAGCCAATACGAGACCGGTGAAGGCAGTGAAGACGACCAGCGACATCACGCGCGGCTTCAAAAGCTCGAAATAATCGCGTGCGCTCGCTTCCGACAGGCCGCTATCGCCTTGTTTTGCAAGCGCTTCGTGATTGTCGATGACCGTCATTCTTTTTCCAATTATTCAGTTGAGCCGGACGCCGTTTATCACGGCGTCCGGAAACAGACTACTTGATGCGCGGCAGCTCTTCCCACTGGTGGTGGGGCGGCGGCGACGAAAGCTGCCACTCGAGCGTGGTTGCGCCCTCGCCCCAGGGATTGTCGCCTGCAACGCGCTTCTTTGCGAAAGCATCTATAACGCCCCAGAAGAAGAAGCAAAGGCCTACGGCTGCGACATAGGAGCCGATGGAGGACACGAAGTTCCATCCCGCATAGGCATCCGGATAGTCGATATAACGGCGCGGCATGCCGGCACGACCGAGGAAGTGCTGCGGGAAGAACACCATGTTCACGCCGATGAACGTGATCCAGAAGTGCCAGTTGCCGATCCGCTCGTTGTACATGTAGCCGGTCATCTTAGGGAACCAGTAGTACCAGGCAGCGAAGATGGCGAAGACGGCACCGAGGGACAGAACGTAGTGGAAGTGCGCCACGACGAAGTAGGTCGCATGCAGTTCACGGTCGAGGCCGGCATTGGCGAGCTGAACGCCGGTGACGCCGCCAAGCGTGAACAGGAAGATGAAGCCGAGCGCCCAGATCATCGGCGTGCGGAACTCGATTGAGCCGCCCCACATCGTCGCGATCCAAGAGAAGATCTTCACACCCGTCGGGACAGCGATAACCATCGTCGCGAAGACGAAGTAGCGCTGCGTGTCGAGCGACAGACCGGTCACGTACATGTGGTGAGCCCAGACGACGAAGCCGACGGCACCGATCGCGACCATGGCGTAGGCCATGCCCAGGTAGCCGAAGATCGGCTTGCGCGAGAAGGTCGAGATGATGTGGCTGATCATGCCGAAGCCGGGCAGGATCAGGATGTAGACTTCCGGATGGCCGAAGAACCAGAACAGGTGCTGGTAGAGCAACGGATCACCGCCGCCTTCCGGCGCGAAGAAGGTCGTGCCGAAATTACGGTCCGTCAGGACCATGGTGATGGCGCCGGCGAGAACAGGCAGCGACAGCAGCAACAGGAACGCGGTGATCAGAACAGACCAGGCAAACAGCGGCATCTTGTGCAGCGTCATGCCCGGAGCGCGCATGTTCAGGATCGTGGTGATGAAGTTGATCGCGCCGAGGATCGAGGACGCGCCTGCAATATGCAGCGCGAAGATGACCAGATCGATCGCCGGACCCGGATGGCCGACGGTTCCCGACAAGGGCACATACATCGTCCAACCGCCGCCCGCGCCGTAAGCACCTGCAGGGCCTTCGACGAACATCGAAAGGATGAGCAGGAGGAAAGCCGGCACGAGGAGCCAGAAGGAGATGTTGTTGAGGCGTGGGAATGCCATATCCGGCGCGCCGATCATGATCGGCACCATCCAGTTGGCAAAGCCGCCGATCATCGCCGGCATGACCATGAAGAAGATCATGATCAGCGCGTGAGCGGTGACGAAGACATTGTACATCTGCTTGCCGCCGTCGATGGCAGCATCGCCCGAGAAGCCGTAGACCATCGACGCCAGACCGCTGAAGATCTGAATGCCGGGTTCCTGCAATTCCATGCGGATGGCGACCGAGAGCAGGAAGCCGATGACGCCCGCGAAGATCGCGAAGATCAGATAGAGCGTGCCGATGTCCTTGTGATTCGTCGAAAACAGCCAACGATCTGCGAAGGACTGCTTGTGGGCGTGGTGATCATCGTGCGCATGGGCGTCTTGCAGACCGTGCGAGTGATCGTCGTGTACCTTGGATCCAGCCATTGTTCCTACCCCTCTTACTTGGCCGTGTTTTCGGCGACCTTGACGGTCGTCGGTTCGTCAACAGCGGCCATCAGAGCCTTATTCGCCTTGTTGAGATCGGTTGTAGCGGCAGCAAGCCATTGCTTGTACTGATCGTCGGAGACGACACGAATTGCGATCGGCATGAAGGAGTGATCCTTGCCGCACAGCTCGGAACACTGACCGTAGAACAGACCCTCACGGTCGGCCTTGAACCATGTCTCGTTCAAGCGACCGGGAATGGCGTCGATCCTAACACCGAAGGACGGCATGGCGAAGGAATGAATGACGTCGGCCGGCGCGGCAGTGACGAGAACGCGGACGTTCTTGCCGACGGGCACCACCATTTCATTATCCACAGCCAACAGGCGAGGATATTTCGACTTGTCTTCCTTGCCGGCGGTGGTGCGGTCCTGCTCTTTCAGCATGAACGAATCAAAAGCGAGCGGCGTCGTGCCGCTTCCCTCATATTCATAGTTCCACTGCCACTGCGTCGCCGTCGCCTTGACGGTCACGTCCGTCTTTTCGGGGAACGTCAGCTGGTCAGTGAGAAGATTGAAGGAGGGAATTGCCAGGAACAGCAGGATAAGGACGGGACCGATGGTCCAGATAACCTCGATCAGCGTGTTGTGGCTCGTCTTGGACGGGACCGGGTTCCTGGAAGCCCGGAATTTCACCATGACGACCAAGAGGAGAGCGAGAACCAGCAGCGTGATCGGAATAATAAACCAAAGCGTGTATGTCTCAAACCAGCGGATTTGATGCATGATGCCGGTTGCGGCTTCCTGCATACCAGTTTCCCAAGGTTTCGGCTGATCGGCGTAACTGCCTGTCGCAAAAAGCAGACAGATCATAGCCGCCAGAGCCGCGTAAGCTCTCTTAATCACGATGTCTCTCCCTCCAGCGTTTGATCCCAGATCTTCCTCAAACGCAGTATCCCTACAATCCATTGCGCTTCAAACCACAGTTTGGGGTGCTCCGCAACAACTCACGACATTTGTTAGTGCGGCATTTTTGCGCGAATCCGATCCCCCTGCCGGCCAGACATGGCAAGCATTTCATCATCATACGAAAAATTGCACCATGGTCCATGGCGCCACCCCGACAAAATAGAGTACACGTCGTATTTCCGCCGCAGTCGATTGGAATCCAGCACGCGGGGCTTTTCATTTGCTGGCCTGGGCTTCAACAATAACGGCACTGATTCGAATCTAGAGGTTTTCATGGGTTTTCGTTCCCTCGCCCGGCTTTGGCTTGTTACCGGCAGCGTCGTCGCTGCGGTTGCGGCACCCGCATGGGCGCAACAAGCGCAACAGACTCAGCCCGCGCAGCAAACCCAGCAGCTACAACCCCAACCACAGGGCCAGCCGCAGCCTCATACGCAGCAGGTTCCGACCAGCCAGGTTCCGCAACCGCCGGGCACGGTGCGCTCCAGTCATGGCGCATGGTCCGTCGTCTGCGACAAGCCGGCAGGCGCCTCGACTGAACAATGCGCGCTGATGCAGAATGTGATCGCCGAGGACCGGCCGGAAATCGGCCTTTCTGTCGTCGTTCTGAAGACTGCTGACCGCAAGTCGAAGATCCTGCGTGTTCTTGCCCCGCTCGGCGTTCTGCTGCCGAACGGCCTCGGCCTCAACATCGACGGCAAGGATATCGGCCGCGCCTATTTCGTGCGTTGTTTTGCCGATGGCTGCTATGCCGAAGTCGTGCTCGAGGACGAGTTGCTGAAGACGCTGCGCAGCGGCGCCACCGCGACCTTCATCGTCTTCCAGTCACCGGAAGAAGGCATCGGTATACCCGTCGATCTGAAGGGCTTCGCGGAAGGCTATGACAGCCTTCCCTGACGGGATGGGCTTGCTCTTGCGCCGAGCGAAGCCTACATCGGCTTTGAACGGAGCACCTCAGTCATGAATACCGATCTCCTTACTCTTTTCGACGCCGACGAAGCCAAGCTGCGCAGCATCGTGGCGGATGCGCTTTCGGGCGCGGATGATGGCGAGCTCTTCATCGAGCACGCCCAGGCCGAATCGTTGACCTTCGACAACGGGCGGATGAAGGGCGGAAGCTTTAATACCGAACAGGGCTTCGGCCTGCGCGCCGTCGCCGGCGAGGCAGTAGGGTACGCCCATGCGGGCGACCTTTCCGAAAGCGCCCTCAAGCGCGCCGCCGATGCCGTGCGCGCCGTCACCTCTGGCTATGCCGGCTCCTATGCCGCCGCACCCCAGCGCACCAACAAGGTGCTCTACGGCGACGAAAACCCGATCGGCACGCCGAGTTTCGAGGAAAAGGCAAAGCTTCTGCAGCAGATCGACAGCTATCTGCGCGACAAGGACGACAAGGTGCGCCAGGTAACGGCTTCCATCGCCGCAAGCTGGCAGGTGGTCGACATTCTTCGCGCCGATGGCCATCGCGTGCGGGATATCCGTCCGATGACGCGAATCAACATCTCCGTCATCGTCGGCGACGGCGATCGCCAGGAGGCGGGCTCATTCGGCACGGGCGGCCGTGTCGGCTTTGGCGACTTCGTTACTCAGGACAGTTGGCGCCGCGGCGCCGACGAAGCCCTGCGGCAGGCACTCGTCAACCTCGAGGCGATCGAAGCGCCCGCCGGTACGATGGACGTCGTGCTCGGCTCGGGCTGGCCAGGCGTCATGCTGCACGAGGCGGTCGGGCACGGGCTCGAAGGCGATTTCAACCGCAAGAAAACGTCGGCCTTCGCCGGCCTGCTGGGTCAGATGGTCGCCGCACCCGGCGTTACCGTTGTGGACGATGGCACGATTGAGAACCGCCGCGGCTCCATCACCGTGGACGACGAAGGCACGCCTTCGGCCTACAACGTGCTCATCGAGAACGGCAAGCTGGTCGGCTATATGCAGGACCGGCAAAACGCTCGGCTGATGGGCATGAAGGCAACCGGCAACGGTCGCCGCCAGGGATATGCTCACACGCCGATGCCGCGCATGACCAACACCTACATGCTCGGCGGCGACAAGACACCGGAGGAAATCATCGCTTCGGTAAAGAAGGGCATCTATGCCGTCTCCTTCGGCGGCGGCCAGGTGGATATCACTTCTGGTAAATTCGTCTTCGGCTGCACGGAAGCCTATCTCATCGAAAACGGCAAGATCGGCGCGCCGATCAAGGGCGCCATGCTGATCGGCAACGGTCCCGATGCGATGAAGCGCGTCACGATGATTGGCAACGACATGAAACTCGACACCGGCATCGGCAATTGCGGCAAAGCCGGCCAATGGGTGCCTGTCGGTGTCGGCCAGCCGCATCTGCGAATGGACCAGATCACCGTTGGGGGCACCAAGGCCTAAATACTCTCCCCCTCATTCTCCGTGAGGGCGAAAGAGCCATTTGCGCTCGACGGCAGCGGCCAGATCCAGGCCGTTGCGGTGCGCGAACAGAAGGACATGGCCGAGCACGTCGGCCGTCTCGTCTGCCAAGGCCGTTGCCATTTCCGTCTCGGTCATGCCTTTGCGACGCCCGCGGCCCGTGACTCTGTTCCAGATCTGGATCAATTCACCCATTTCCTCCTGAAGCTTCAGGACGAACCAGTCATCATCGCGCGCCAGGTTGTGATCGGCGGCATAGGTCGCCGAGGCGGCCTCGAATTGCGTCATCAGATCTTTCAACATCGATATCGTTCCTCTTATGTTCCGAGCAAAAGTGAACGATTCCGACAAAAAAGTCGAGCCGGCGGAGTTTTGCCCCGCCGGCTCGTGCATTCAAAACTCGCGCTATACCTACAGTATCGGTCCGAAAATCGGAATCGATTTTCGGAAAGCCCGATGCGTAGATTCAAGGAGATAGAGCGACCTTGGTGCTTCCTAAAGGAAGCACGGCGCTCTAGCCCTTGTTGGGCAGCAGCATGCAATCGAAATCCTTGCGCTTCAGAGCCGAGCAGGCCGAGCTTGCGTCGTCGCGGCTTGCAAAGCCGACGAAGCGGGCGCGATAGACCGTGTTGCCGCCTTTGCCGACCGCTTCGGTATAGGGCGATGCATTGGCAAGCGCACTGCCGGCGCGGGATTTCGCTTCCGACAGCAGGTCCTTGGCGGCCTGAGCGCTCGGTGTTGCCGCGATCTGCACCTGCCAGCCGCCGCTTGCGGCCGGCTTGTTGCTGGCCACGAGAATCTGGTCCATCGCAACCGGGCGATCCATCGGCACGGTCACATTCGAGCCTGCATAGGCAAGCGGAGTAAGCTCGGCACGCTTGCGCGTCGGCGCTGCGGCGACCGTGGTCGTGGCGGTCGTCTGCGTATCGACATCGACGGCAACGTCGTCCGAGGCTGAGGCGACTTCGACCTGCTTGGCCACCTTGCCGCCGCCGACGCTCGCCATCAGGCGCGATGTCGCGACCGAGCTTGCCTTCGGCATATTGCGATCCAGCAGCGAGGCCATCAAGGCATCGCGGCCGCGCGCGGTGGCGCCGCCCATGACGACACCGATTACCCGGCGGTTGCCCTGGCGCACGGCGCTCACGAGGTTGAAGCCGGAGGCATTGGTATAGCCGGTCTTGATGCCGTCCATGCCTTCATAGCGATACATCAGATTGTTGTGACCGCGAACGCTGCGGCCGCGATAGTTGAAGCCCGTCTGTGAGAAGAGCCGGTATTCCTGGGGGTAATTGTTGATGAGCGCGACGGCGAGCGTCGACATGTCGCGTGCCGTCGTCCACTGCTGCATGTTCGGAAGGCCTGAAGCATTCAGGAAGGTGGTGCGGCGCATGCCGAGTTCGCGTGCCTTCTGCGTCATCAGCCGGGCAAAGCCGCTTTCGCTGCCGCCGAGCGCTTCCGCCATTGCCGCAGCGGCATCGTTGGCGGACTTGATAATCATGCCATCGACGGCTTCGCGGACGGTCACGGTACCGCCTGGCTTGAGGCCGAGCTTGGTTGGGGGCTTGGCAGCGGCGGCACTCGAAACCGGGATCCTGGTGTTCCACCCGAGCTTGCCCCGATGGATCGCCTCGAAGGCCAGATAGAGCGTCATCATCTTGGTCAGCGACGCCGGGTGATTGAGATTATCGGCATTGCTTGATGCCAGCACCTTGCCGGTCTTGGCATCCATTATGAAATAAGCGCTGCCGGCGAAGCTCGCCACAGGTGCGCTCAATAGTAAGACGGCCGCCGATAGAGCCATCAAAAGTCTTTTCATATTTGTCCCCAACCGAAAAAATGCCAACACACCGCATCAATCCCTGTACGATTTTGCGACAGAAAACCTGATATCAGTGCGATATTGAGGCAACAGCCTCCATAGTTCTCCAATTTTGCCTTTCCTGGTAAAATAACTATTAACGCATTGGAAATTATGGCAAAGATTCAGTAAGGTTTAACGGGGATGGGCTAGAGCCTTGGCATTCGTCAATCGGATCGATCCGTATGGAACAGGGCATCAAGGTTCGCCTGAAGCGCGGGATGATCTCCGGCGGACTTGAGGCATCAGCAATTCTCAAGGGCATGGGTCTCCTGCGGGGCTGCGCCGGCATCGGCAGCATATTCACCCTGCATCATGTCCGCCCTGCCCTTCCCCAGCGCTTTGCACCCAATGCGCATCTTGAAGTCACGCCCGATTTTCTGGATCTGGCGATCAGGCGACTGAAGCAGGATGGCTATGAATTCATTTCCCTCGAGGCGTTGCCAGGCCGGATGGAGAACCTCCGTGGCAGAAAGCCTTTCGTGGCCCTCACCCTTGACGACGGGAACCGCGACAATCTCAATCACGCGCTGCCGATCTTTGCCCGCCACAATACGCCCTTCACGATTTTCGTCGCACAGGGCCTTTCGGAAAGAACCCATAGTCTGTGGTGGGAAACACTGGCCGAACTGCTTGAACGACGGGACCGGGTGACATTCGATTTCGGCACCGGGCAGGAATTCGTCCCGCTCGGTACAGATAGCCAGAAGGAGGCGGCGTTTTCCCGCTTTGCCGCCTTTGTCCATGGCACTGACGAGAGCGAAGCCGTTGCGCGGATAGACGAACTTGCAGCAAGGAACGGTTTGGAGCCGCTGGATATCGTCCGCGCCTCGATCATGGATCGAGAAGAGCTGAAAGACCTCGCCCGCCATCCGCTTGCCTCGCTTGGCGCACATACCGTCAGCCACAGAGCTCTGGCGCGCCTGCCCGAGGCAGAAGCGGCGGCGGAGATGGCACTTTCGACCGACTATGTGACTGGTATTACCGGAAAACGGCCGATGGCGATCGCCTACCCCTATGGCACAAGCGAGGCGGTTTCATCCCGCGAAGGCAGGCTTGCGGCAGAACTCGGCTTTTCGATCGGCGTAACGACCCGGCCCGGAATAATCGATCAAGCCAGCGGCACCGCCCTAACCCTTCTGCCAAGGTTGTCGTTGAACGGTCATTATCAGAAGGCACGTTATGCCTCCGCGCTTGCCTCCGGCATTCCCATGCGGCTGATGGGACGCCGGGAGGCGATTTAGATCTGCCAGACGGCGGACCGGGATATTACGGATACATCCGCACCTTCTGCCAGGCACCTTCCGGCACATCGCGGCGGAATTCGATTCGGTCATGCAGGCGGAATTGGCGATCGTGCCAGAACTCGATCGACAACGGGCGAATGCGGAAGCCGGACCAATATGGCGGGCGCGGAATGTCACCGATCGCATAACGTGCCGTATATTCGGCAACGGCCTTCTCCAGCGCAAATCGGCCTTCGAGCGGACGGGACTGCTTCGAAGCCCAAGCGCCGATACGGCTGCCCCGTGCTCGCGTCTTGTAATATTCGTCCGCTTCCTTGTCGGTGACCACTTCAACCAAGCCGCGCAGACGCACCTGGCGGCGCAGCGACTTCCAGTGGAAGCACATGGCCGCTTTCTTCTGGGAAAGAATTTCTTGGCCTTTCTGGCTTTCGAAATTCGTATAGAATACGAATCCGTCGCTATCGAAACCCTTCAGAAGAACCATGCGGACGTTTGGCAAACCATCCTTATCCACCGTTGCCAAAGCCACCGCATTCGGATCATTGGGTTCAGTGGTCTCCGCCTCGCGCAGCCATGCTGCAAAAAGAGTGAAGGGTTCGTTCTGTTCGGTGAAGTCACCGCTTGTTAACTCGTTTTCCGACATATTAGTTTAAATACTCCGCAATTCCAAGAAACAGCCGGCCTCTCGGGCCGGTCGAAACATCCGGGTGGAAGTCATAGCAAAGTCGACCGTTCATACAAAGCGCAAGCTTGCAAAAGACGTGACGATGGCTGTCGCCCTTGTCTCCCTTTTCACCCTTGGCGGCTGCGTCGGCGGCGGCATGGACTATTTGAGCTCGGCGAAAGTGGATCGCAGCGTTTCAACCGGCACTGTGCCGGCCGCTCCCGTAACCACCGACAGTATCTCCGACGAAACCACCGTGCGCAACGCCGTAACCTCTGCGGATCTTCATAAACTCAACGGCCAGTCGATTCCCTGGGCCAATGCCTCCACCGGCAGCGCCGGCGTCATCGACACGATCGTAGAGAGCAACGGCTCGGGCGTAGTTTGCCGCCAGTTTCGCACGACACGCCACTCCTATGAGGGCATTGCCAACTTCTCCGGCAGAACCTGCCTTGTCGGGCTGGGCGAATGGCAATTGCTGAGTTTCCAGCAAGCCGGCTGATCGAAGCCCCTCACATTTTCCACAGGCAATGCGACTGGGCTTTGTGACCCGGACAATACGCATCGCATGCCATATCAATCCCCAGCATCCATTGTTAGCAATCGGCTAACCATTCCGCGAAATGCCCTTTGCCGGCCCCCATCCGCCGTAACGCCTGATTAGCAACTTTTCCCGCAGGATCATCCCATACGCGCATCGACCTTGCTTCCCCCCAGGACGCAAGCCGGCGAAGCGAGATCGATGGATTCATTTGTTTGGGGTGCTCCCACGGGGCCGGGCATACTCAAGAAACGGCGGCGGGAAAGATGCGTGATCCTTACAAGGTGCTGGGCGTAAAGCGGGATGCCGGAGCGGACGAAATCAAATCCGCGTGGCGCAGTCTCGCCAAAACGGCCCACCCCGATCACAATATGAGCGATCCGACCGCCACCGAGCGCTTTGCCGAGATCGGCCGGGCATATGAGACGCTGAAAGATCCGCAGAAGCGTAGCCGCTACGATCAGATTGCCCGTATGGCCGAAGCGAAGGGCCAAAGCACGGAACAGACGATCATACAGCAGCGTCAGGCAGCGCGTGAAATGGCCGCACGGGCCAAGGCAGCGCGCGCCAATGCGGAAAAAGTCATGGAGGAACTCGCCCGGGCGACCGCGCGCAAGGCAGCGGCATCCGCCGCCGCGAGCCAGCAGACGGCTTCGAACGAGTCGCCCGAGGATATGGTGGAGCGCATTTTCGGCGCCAAGGCCAGCCGCAGCACGCAGCAGGAGCAGGCCGCCGCCGAGACCGTTGCGCAGCAGGCCAGCAAGCCGCAGGAAACAAACGCCGCCGCCGCGGAAGATATGCAAGCGGAAGAGGAATTGCTGGCAACCGGCACCGGCTCTGGCGGCTCCCGTTCCGCTTTCGGCATTCTGAGCTCGCTTGTGCGCCGCATCACCGGCAGCAGCGTCCAGGACAAGCCGCCGGAAAAGACGCCCGAGGTGGCTGCGGAGGCGACCGTGACCCTCGACGACATGCTGACGGCCCGCTGGATCACCGTCCCTTTGTCCGACGGTCGCGAGACGCGCTTCCAGGCAACGACGGATATCGGCAATGGCCAGGTACTCCATCTGAAGGGTCAGGGATTGAAACTGCCGGGAATGCTGCGCGGCGATGTCGCCGTCACCATCCATCTTTCCACCGATGCCCGCTTCACGCCCGACGGCCACAATATCCGCACCACGCTGCCCGTAACGATAGAGAACGCCGTTCTCGGTTGCGAGACGACGGTCGAAGGGCTGAACGGTCCGCTCAAGCTTACGGTTCCAGCCTGGTCCGGTTCGGATCAGATCGTTCGCATTCCGGGAGAAGGATTGCCCGACGGCAACGGCGGCAAGGGCGATCTCATCGTCGAATTGCGGCTGATGCTGTGGGAGAAACCGGACGACAAGATCACGGACCTGATGCGCAGCATGCGCGAAGGACTTTTCCTGTGAAATTTTGGTGACAACAGCACCCTTTGTTACGATCCCTAACAGTTGATGATCTTTACGATGCTTGAACAGGGGAACGGCCTATGCCATAGGCAGGGTCATTCGAAAGTTCAAGGGAGCAGAATATGGCTCAATCCACTGGCCTCATGGCAGGCAAGCGCGGCGTCATCCTCGGCGTAGCAAACAACCGTTCGATAGCGTGGGGTATTGCCAAGGCCTGTTCGGATGCCGGAGCCGAGATCGCATTGACATGGCAGGGCGACGCCCTGAAGAAGCGTGTCGAGCCGCTCGCTCAGGAACTCGGTGCCTTCATGGCCGGCCATTGCGACGTCACCGAACCGGCGACGATCGACGCCGTCATCGAGACGCTTGAAGCGAAGTGGGGCAAGATCGACTTCGTCGTGCATGCCATCGCTTTCTCCGACAAGGACGAGCTGACCGGCCGCTACCTCGACACCAGCCGCGACAACTTCACGAAGACGATGGACATCTCCGTCTATTCGTTCACCGCAGTTGCACAGCGCGCCGAGCGAATCATGAATGACGGCGGCTCGATGATCACCCTCACCTATTACGGTGCGGAGAAGGTCATGCCGCACTACAACGTCATGGGTGTTGCAAAGGCTGCTCTCGAAGCGAGCGTGCGTTACCTCGCCGTCGATCTCGGCAACCGCGGCATCCGCGTGAATGCGATTTCGGCAGGTCCAATCAAGACGCTCGCAGCCTCCGGCATCGGCGATTTCCGCTACATTCTGAAGTGGAACGAATACAACGCCCCGCTGAAGCGGACGGTGACGATCGACGAGGTCGGTAACTCGGCCCTCTATCTGCTGTCCGATCTCTCGACGGCTGTCACAGGCGAAATCCACCATGTCGATTCCGGCTACCACACGGTCGGCATGAAGGCTGTGGACGCGCCCGACATTTCCGTCGCGAAGGACTGATCAACAGGAATCTGACCGTGTCGCCAATCCTTTATGTGATACGTCACGGTCAGACCGACTGGAATGCCGAGCGCCGACTGCAAGGGCAGAAGGATATCGACCTCAATGCCATCGGCCGCGAACAGGCCCGTCAGAATGGCGTCGACCTCGGCGAAATTCTGACATTCGAAAACCGGCCGTTCGATTTCGTCGCAAGTCCCTTGCGGCGCACGCGCGAGACGATGGAAATCGTCCGAACCGCCATGGGCATGCCCCCTAAAGACTATCGCACCGACGACAGGCTGGTCGAAGTATCCTTCGGCGCTTGGGAAGGCTTTACCCTCAAGGAACTGAAGGCAACGGAACCCGAGAGGCTGGCGGAGCGCAAGGCCCATAAATGGGATTTCATTCCGCCAGGCGACGATGCGGAAAGTTATGAAATCCTCTCCTGGCGGGTCGGCTCCTGGCTGGCATCCGTGACCGAACCGACCGTCTGCGTTACGCATGGCGGCGTCATCCGCACGCTCTTCCGTCTGATCGGCGATGTCGAAAAGGAAGAAGCGGCCGAAATCCCGATCCATCAGGACCAGATTCTGAAAGTCGATCCGGAAATGAAGATTATCGGCTGGATTTAGGGCTATTCCGGTAAAGTCGGCGGTATTTTCCGCCCGGAATTGCGTGAGCTGCACTTCGGCATAGTGCAAAGGCGCTCGTGAGCCGCCAGCTATCTGGCGGCAGCAATATTTACTGGACGATATCGAGATCGTTGACGACGCGCTTCCCGTCTACTTCCGTGTAGAAGACAACGACCTTGACGCCTGCCTTCAGACCGTTGAAGTCGAAATCCTCGGGCACCTGATAGTTCTTGCCGTCATCCAGCGTGATGCTGAAATTCTGCGTGTCGACCTTCTTGATCGTGGACTCGACATCGGCGCTTTCGGCAAAAGCTGCGACGGGAGCAAGCAGGCTTGCCGTGGCCAAAAGCGTCGCTACGAAAAAGCGCATGGTCGTTACCCTTCAGGTCAATTTGCTTGTGATTTCTTATGCGGCGCAGATAACACTTCGAATATGGCGGAAGTTGCCCTCAATAGTGGCTTCGCCCGCCCAATTGGTGAATGTAGTGTCACAATCCACAATCTGGATTAATCTTTGTTTACCATGCCGATGGCGAAGGCAAGACAGTGGCGGACGCCGTTTCCCGGATGATGGAAAGAAAGCTTTCGTCTTGCCGGCTTTTGGCCCTGCCGGACGCTCGAGACCAAACCGGCCACGATCATTCGGCACAGGACGCAAATAGGCAGAGTATGATGCCGCCTGAAAACCGCTTACACTTTTCGGCATCATGCTCTATGAGTGTGCCGCAATTGCAAGAGAGAAGACGCGGTCTGTTCGTCAGGCCGCACCAATCCGGTCGTTTTCCATGTCGCACAATACTTTCGGTCACCTTTTCCGCGTCACCACCTGGGGCGAAAGCCACGGGCCGGCACTCGGCTGCGTCGTCGATGGCTGCCCTCCCGGGCTGCGCTTCAAACTTGAGGAGCTTCAGGCCTGGCTCGACAAGCGCAAGCCGGGCCAGTCGCGCTTCGTCACGCAGCGGCGCGAGGACGATCTCGTCAAAGTATTGTCGGGCGTAATGATCGACGAGGACGGCGAGACGATGATCTCGACGGGCACGCCGATCTCGATGCTGATCGAGAACACCGACCAGCGCTCGAAGGATTACGGCGAGATCGCCCGACGTTACCGCCCCGGTCACGCCGATTATACCTATGACGTCAAATACGGCATTCGCGACTATCGCGGCGGCGGACGTTCGTCGGCGCGCGAGACGGCGGCGCGTGTCGCTGCCGGCGGCATCGCCCGCCTCGTCGTGCCCGGCGTGACCATCCGCGGTGCGCTGGTGCAGATCGGCAAACACAAGATCAACCGCGCCAACTGGGATTGGGCGCAGGTGGATCAGAACCCGTTCTTCGCTCCGGATCCCGAAATCGTGCCTGTTTGGGAAGAATATCTCGACGGTATCCGCAAGGCCGGCTCCTCGATCGGCGCCGTGGTCGAAGTCGTGGCTGAAGGCGTGCCTGAGGGGCTCGGCGCACCGATTTACGGCAAGCTCGATCAGGATATCGCCTCGCTTTTGATGTCGATCAATGCGGTCAAGGGTGTCGAGATCGGCGAAGGTTTCGCATCGGCCGAGCTGACCGGCGAGGAGAATGCCGACGAGATGCGCATGGGCAATGACGGCAAGCGCATTTTCCTGTCCAACCATGCCGGCGGCATTCTGGGCGGTATTTCCACCGGCGAGCCTGTCGTCGCCCGCTTCGCCATCAAGCCGACCTCCTCGATCCTGACGGAACGCCAGTCGATCGATGCGGACGGCAACAATGTCGACCTGCGCACCAAGGGCCGCCATGATCCATGCGTCGGCATTCGCGCCGTACCGATCGGCGAAGCAATGGTTGCTTGTGCCATTGCCGATCATTATTTGAGAGATCGCGGCCAGACGGGCCGGCAGAGATAGGGATTTCTTGATGCCTTACGACCAGAAGCGTGTTGTCGATGCCATCCGGGCTTTCGAGGCCGGCGAAATCGTCGTTGTCATGGACGACAACGATCGTGAAAACGAGGGTGACCTGATCGTCGCTGCGGTTCACTGCACGCCCGAGAAAATGGCTTTCATCGTTCGCCATACATCCGGCATCGTCTGCACGCCGATGCCGCGAGAGGAAGCCAAGCGGCTGAATCTCAACGCCATGGTGGCGGAAAATGATTCCGCGCATACCACCGCCTTCACCGTTTCCGTCGACTTCAAGCACGGCACGACAACGGGCATTTCCGCCGACGACCGGACGCTGACGGTGCGCAACCTCGCCAACCCGAATGTCGGCCCCGCCGACTTCGTCCGCCCCGGCCATATCTTCCCACTGGTTTCACGCGAAGGCGGCGTGCTGATGCGCTCGGGCCATACCGAAGCCGCAGTCGATCTCTGCAAGCTTGCCGGCTTGCCGCCGATCGGCGTCATCAGCGAACTCGTCAATGATGACGGCACGGTGATGCGCGGCCCGCAAGTGGCCGGTTTTGCCGAGCAGCATGGGCTGAAGATGGTCTCTGTCGCCGACCTCATCGCCTATCGCCAGCGCAAGGAGACGCTGATCGAACTCGGCGCCAGCTTCGATATCGACACGCCGTTCGGCAAGGCGCGTGCCCATACCTACTCTCTGCCGTGGGATCCGATGCAGCACCTCGCCGTTGTTTTCGGCGATATCCGCGACGGCATCGACATTCCGGTGCGTCTGCATCCGGAAATCGTCGCCGAGGATATTTTCGGCAAGCGCCGGCCTGTCGATTTCTACATGAAGAAGATCGCTGAAGAGGGGCGCGGCATCATCGTCTATCTCCGCGAGGGTTCCGTCGGCGTCGGTCATTTCGACAACGGCCGCAAGACGCGTCAGGCAGAGCGGGAAAGCCACGCCGAAGCGCAGGCACGCGATAATGAATGGCTTGAAATCGGCCTGGGCGCACAGATCCTGAAGGATCTCGGCGTCAGCTCGATCAAGCTGCTCACCAGCCGCGAGCGGCACTATGTCGGCCTGGAAGGTTTCGGCATCAAGATTGCAAAGACGGAAATCTGCTGAGAGGTTGGTCTCTCCCGCAAATGGGAGAGACAACACGATCGTTCCCGGTACAGCGTGTACGAGGTCGATAGCCGTTGAAGCTGGCCTATTACGATGAAGGGGTGGAATTGACGATTGCCGGACTGCCGCCGATCTGGTTGCACGGCGGCATTGTGATCGTTGCGTTCTTCATCACCTTTCCGCTGTGGAGCAGGCTTAGCGCAACGGGACTTACTGCCGCCGGCTTCGTTGTCGTCGGCCTCATCCTCTCCGTTTTGACCCATGAGCTCGGCCACACGCTTACGGCGCGCCATTTCGGTTTTACTCCGACTTTGATCCGCCTGCACGCAGGCGGTGGCGAAACTGTTTGGGAAGCAGAGGAGAGCACGCGTGCCGAGCGGCGCCTGATTACGATTGCGGGCCCCGCCGTCAATCTCGCGCTCGGCCTCATACTTTTGTTCGCCTATCATGCCATCGTCCAGCACTCCGCAGGCCTCGTCACGCCGAACCCAGACGCGCCTTGGTTTCGTCCCCCTCCCACTGCCGTTCCGCCGCTATTCACAGCCTTGCTTTGGCTCGGCGCGCTAAATCTGGTTTTATGTGGCGTCAATCTCCTGCCTGCATTTCCGCTTGATGGCGGAAACCTGCTCTATGAGGAACTTGAAGCGCGATGCGGCGCTGACCGAGCGCTGTTCTGGACGGGTTTGTTCGGAGCAGCTTTCGCCATCGCGGCAAAGATCATCTTCATAGTCGGGATTCTGACCGGGCTTGTGATATGGTCGCCGCCCTATCTGAAACCGAACTTGCAGGCACTGCGCGCATCGCGCCAACATCGACCGACAACGTGAGCAAAAGCTGACCAGCCGCAAGCGGAGCCTATGCCGGCCCCAGAGCCTTCGGTATCAAAATCAATCGGAACCGGTGCTTTGCGATCGGGACAGGAACTCGCGGTCCAGCAGGCCCATCATGATGTCGTCGTGCCAGTTGCCGTTGACATGGGCGGTTTCCCTCTCCCTTCCTTCAACGACGAAGCCGCATTTCTCGTAGGCGCGAATGGCGCGCTTGTTATAGGCGAGCACGCGTATTCCGACGCGATGCAGCTTCATCTCCGCGAAGGCATGGCGCAGGAGAAGGGTGATCGCTTCGGTGCCGAACCCCTTGCCAAGCAAGGCTGGATTGTTGATGCCGATCGCCATCATTGCGCGTCTGTCCTGCGAATTGACGTTGTCCAATCTGATTTCGCCGGCGAAGGCACCGTTGATCTCGATGACCCAGGCATGCGGGTGATCGCTAAGCCTTTGCAGCCATCGCATCGCACCTTCACGGGTGATAGGCTTTATGTTGTCCTTGTCGACGCCGTACATCTCCGCGATCTCGGCATGATTGCCCAGAGCGAAACGCATGTCGGCGTCATCTGCGCATGGTGGACGAAGCCTGACATTGCTGCCTTCCAGAACTGGCGATGGCAATGAACCCTCCCCTTTCGACAGATGCCTTTGGCTACCCCTCCCCTGCAGGAGAGGTGGTCAGCCCCGCCAACCTTCGAGAAACACGACCTTCTCGACGCCGGTGAAGCGGGCGACGCGCTCCAGCTCGGCCTTCAGCTTTTCCAGGCGACCAGCGGAAGCCTTGACACCCGGCTCCAGCCATAAGCGCTTGACGTCGAGCGCGCTCGCCTTGCGGTCGGCCTTCATGTCGATCCGTCCGATCAGCCGGTCCCCCTCGAGCAGCGGGAAGACATAATAGCCATATTCGCGCTTCGGTTCAGGCACGAAAATCTCGATGCGATAGAAGAAGCCGAACAGGCGTTCGGTGCGGTTGCGATCCCGCAGCGTCGGATCGAAGGGACTTAGGACGCGGATGCGCGCCGGCGCTTCCGGGTGCTGATCGAGTGTTTCGTGGAAATCTTGAAAAGCATAGGATGCGCGCGGCTTGCCGCCGCCGACGGGCTCGATCAGCACATCGGTCAGCTCATCGCGATGCGTCTCCACCCAGGTCTTGGCCTCGAGCGGCGTCACGAGATCCCAAAAGGCTGATATTTCGCCCGAAGTGGCAAACCCAAGCCGCTGCAGCGCGCTGCGGCAGGCCCAATCGACGAATTCCTCATGCTCCACTTCCGGCTCGTGGAAATGGCTTGGAAGAACCCGTTCGACCAGATCGTAGACCTTCTGGAAATTGGTGCGACCGGCGATCGCGAACTTGCCGGTGCGCCAGAAATATTCGAGTGCTGTCTTGTTCGGATGCCAATTCCACCAGCCGCCGGAGACATGATCCTCCGCTTTGACCTCGCGGGCGGTGATGGCTCCGTGCTTCAGTACGCGCTCGTAGGTTTCGTCGAAGACGGCTTCGAACCCCTCCCCACGCCATTTGCGCCAGCGCTCGATGATCGCAGCATCCTCGCGGCGGAAGCGATGCTTCCAGTAGACGTAAAAGGCGCTCGGCAGGATGGAGGCATCATGCGTCCAGTTCTCGAAAAGCGCGCCGTCCTTTTCCAAGAGCTCGGTCAGATGCTCGCGCCGATAGGTCTGGTTGCGTGAAAACAGGATCTGATGATGGGCTCGCTCGACGGTGCCAATACTATCCACCTGCACGAAACCGATGTCCTGGATGAGCTGCAACAGCCCCGCCTTGGTCAAGGCACGGTTCGGCGGATTGGCGAGCCCCTGCTTGGCAAGGAACACGCGGCGGGCGTCACGATTCGAAAGCAGATTCGTCATGAGGGATCATAGGCATAAATTCCCATGCTTTCAAAGAGGCGTTGATTTGATAAATCGACGCAATGCGCTACAGCCTTTTGTCGTTCCGCAATTCCAGCCGGAAAACCGCTTCGCACTTTTCCTGGAATTGCTCTATAGCTCCGCGATCACACTATTGAGCAGGGAAGCCGCTTGGACATCCGCTTCGAAAATGCCGGCGTCGACTATGGCATTCGTACCGCGCTGGTTCCGCTGAGCCTGACGCTTCAAGAGCACCGCATCGGCGTGATCGGCCTCAACGGTTCCGGCAAGACGACGTTCGCGCGGCTCATCAACGGGCTCGTCAAGCCAACGACCGGGCGTATCGTTGTCGATGGGCTCGACACGGTTAGCGATGCCGGCGCCGTGCTTGGAAAGGTCGGCTATATCTTCCAGTCACCACAGAACCAGATCATCCTGCCGATCGTGCGCGACGATATTGCCTACGGGCTGAAGGCGCGCGGATACGACAAATCACGGATCGAGGCGGCGGTAGACGGCATTCTCGACCGCTTCGGCGTTCGCCATCTGGCGGCGCGTCGCGCGCATGAGCTTTCAGGCGGCGAGCTGCAGATGGCAGCCCTCTGCTCCGTGCTGGTCACCGGCCCCGACATTCTCATTCTGGACGAGCCGACGAACCAGCTCGATCTCCGCAACCGGGCGCTCGTGCAGAAAACCATGGCAACGCTGCCGGAAAATGTCATCGTCATCAGCCACGATCTGCCGCTGCTGGAGGATTTCGAGCGGGTGCTGGTGTTCGATCAAGGCCGGTTGGTCGTCGATGCTCCGGCGGCGGCGGCGATCGCCCGGTACAAGGAGATGGCTGCCTGATGCAGACGCTGCATGTCGACGTCGACACATGGCTGCACCGGCTGACGCCGCGCGTGAAGCTCCTGGCGTTGGCCGCTCTTGGCGTCGTGCTCTTCCTGACGCAGTCCGTCCCGTTGCTTGCCTGCGCAAATCTGGTCGGCGCCGGTCTCTATTTTCGCGCCGGTCTGTCGATCAGGGACGCGCTGCGGCGACTGCGACCGATCCTGATCTCGATTGCCGTGCTGGCGGTCTTTGCCGCATTGGTCGGTCCGCTCCACGCTGCAATCGTCACGGCACTGAGGCTGACCGCGCTTGCGCTCTTTGCGGCCACGGTGACAGCAACCACATCGACAGCGGCTTTTATTGACGAAATCACCGCCCTTGCCATGCCGGTCGAGAAGGTGAGCCCGCTCAAAGCCGCCGATATCGGGCTTGCGATCGGCCTCGTCATTCGTTTCGTGCCTGAAATTCTCGATCGCTATCAGGCGATCCGCGAGGCGCATCAGGCGCGCGGAATCAAGGTGAGGCTGGTCACGACCCTCGCGCCGCTAATCATTCTGACGTTGCGCGATGCGGACAATATCGCCGCTGCGATTGACGCGCGTGGCATTCGGCGGCAATGAACACAGATCTGTTTCGCAAGGAGCTGCCATGAACACCCGCGACCTCGTCCTTTCGGCGCTGTTTGCCGCCATCATCGTGGCGCTCGGCCTGTTACCGCCGATCCCGATCGGCATCATTCCCGTGCCGATCACCGCGCAATCGCTGGGCGTCATGCTTGCCGGTGTTGTGCTTGGCGCCAAGCGTGGCACGATCGCCGTGTTGCTGGTTGTCGTTCTCGTCACGATCGGCCTGCCGGTCTTATCGGGCGGCCGCGGCGGCCTTGCCGTGTTCGCTGGCCCCACTGCCGGCTTTTTCGTCGGCTGGATTTTCGCGGCATTCGTTACCGGCTATCTCTCCGAGCGGCTGGTGAAGCCTGAGCAGAGCAATCTCGCACAAGGCGTCGGCTTCTTCATCGCCGCCGCCATCGGTGGCGTGGTGGTGCTCTATGCCTTCGGCATCGCCTGGCTCGCCATCAATATCGGCTTCGGCAAGGCATTTTTCGGATCGCTGGGTTTCGTGCCCGGCGACGTCGTCAAGGCAGCCGTGGCCGCGCTCGTCGGACGCGCTGTAATGGCCGGTTATCCGCTGCTACCGCAGCGAAGCTAAGCCCGGCTCAAGCCAGATATTTGTAGAGCCAATCGCGCGTGTCTTCCGGCAGCGAGACGGGTTCATGCTCCTCGCCGCGAACCGCGAGCCACAGGATTTCCACCTCGGCCGCCAGTTCGTTGCCGGTTTCGACGGCAACGACAAAGCCGATCGATTTTCCACCGATCTTGTTGACGCTGACCGAGAAACGCGCAAGGTCGTCGTAGCGAAGCGCTCTGTGCAGCGAACAGGACGCCTTTCTGGCGACATAGATTGGCTCGTCATCGACGAGAGGCCGCGTCCGCCAGAAATTCGAAAGCGCTGTCTCCGCCTGCGAGATGTAGGAGGCGATGAACATATGGCCGTGCCTGTCGACATCGCGCGGCGGCACCCTAAACTCGATGACATCGGATCGTTCTATGCTCATCATCACGCAACAACCCTGGCCGACGCCATACTGACCTTAGAGCATGATGCCGAAAAGTGCGCGCGGTTTTCGGGCGACATCATGCTCTACTTCTTTGATTTTAGAGCGGATTCAGATTTTAGGTCGAGCAGACCTAAAATCATCCGGCTCTAACGAAAGCTTAACACCGCGCCTCGATAAGTAAACGGGCGCCCTGCCAAAGTGGTTAAGATGGATTGTTGACATCGTAGTGACATTGTCCATGTCCTGTAATAGGCGTCACACCTCTTTTATAGATTGGCCCCATGAGCACACGTCTTTACGAACATCCGATTTTTCTTGAACATATTGTTCCACCCGGCCACCCGGAGCGTCCTGACCGGCTGCGGTCGCTGAACATTGCACTTGAGCATCCGAATTTCGAGCGGCTGGACCGGCGCAAGGCGCCGCCTGCTCCTGAGGAAGCGATCCTGCTTGCGCATCCCGAAGAGCATCTGGAATTCGTTCTGCGCTCGATGCCGGACAAAGGCGACGACGGCGAGATCAACCAGATCGAGGCTGACACCTACGCAAGCCCGAAGACGCTGCAGGCGATCATGCACGGTGTCGGCGGTGCCATGGCGGCGGTCGACGACGTGTTTACGGGCGCTGCGGACAATGTCTTCGTGGCGGCCCGGCCGCCGGGCCACCACGCCGAAAAGTCCAAGGCCATGGGCTTCTGCTTCTTCAACAATGCGGCGATTGCCGCGCGCCACGCACAAAAGGCCCACGGCGCCGAACGCGTCGCCATCGTCGACTGGGATGTCCACCACGGCAACGGCACACAGGACATTTTCTGGGACGATCCGTCCGTGCTCTTCTGTTCGACCCACCAGATGCCGCTCTACCCGGGCACAGGCAAGAAAGATGATCGTGGCACGCACAACACCATCGTCAACGCACCGCTTTCGCCGAACACCGGCGGCGACCATTTTCGCGAAGCTTTCAAATCGCGCGTTCTGCCGGCCCTTCACGACTTCCGCCCCGATATTATTATCATCTCTGCTGGATTCGACGCCCATCATCGCGATCCGCTTGGCCAATTGAACCTGACCGGCGAAGATTTCGACTGGGCCACGGGACGGCTGCTCGAAGTCGCAGACCGTAGCGCCAACAACCGGGTCGTCAGCCTGCTAGAAGGCGGCTATGATCTGGAAGGCCTCGCCGAGTCGGCGGGGATGCATATTCTACGCATGATGAAGGGTTGACGATGAGCGAGAACGCCAAGGTAGATGTTTCAGGCTATTCCTTCGAGAAGGCCGTGGCGGAGCTCGAGAGCATCGTCGCGCGGCTGGAACGCGGCGATGTGGCACTGGACGAGTCCATCTCCATCTACGAGCGCGGCGAAGCGCTGAAGAAGCATTGCGAGGCTCTGCTCTCGGCTGCCGAGAACCGCATCGAAAAGATCAGGCTCGACCGCGCCGGAAAGCCACAGGGCACGGAACCGCTGGACGGGCAGTAGGACGAGCGGGAAAATTTGAGTTTGCCTGACATTCCCGGTAGGTTGAGCATCAACCGAAAGGAGACCCGATATGTCTTTCTTCCCAGGCAACGATCCTCAGGCAGGTGATGCCTTCGCCTGCGACGCGATCGAAAATCTCATCATTCCGCGCACCAGCGACCTTGGCGGATTTTCCGTACGGCGCGCGCTTCCGAGCAGCCGGCGGCGGCTGGTGGGGCCGTTCATCTTCTTCGATCGCATGGGCCCGGCCATACTGCGACCCGGCGAAGCGCTTGACGTGCGCCCGCATCCGCATATCGGCCTTTCCACCGTCACCTACCTCTTCGACGGCGAGATCCGCCATCTCGACAGCCTCGGCACCGCCAAGGTGATCCGCCCGGGCGACGTCAACCTGATGACGGCCGGACGCGGCATCGTGCATTCGGAGCGCACGCCGGAGAACCTGCGCGACCATCCCTTTGCCATGTCCGGCCTGCAGACTTGGCTGGCTTTGCCCGACGACAAGGAAGAGATCGATCCCGCCTTCGCCCACACGGAAAAGGAGGATCTGCCTGATATCTCCGACGCTGGCGTCACCGGACGTGTGGTCATCGGCAACTTCGAGGGCCTCAAGTCACCGGTAAAGTCCTTTTCCGATACGCTCTATGTCGATCTTCAGCTTCAGGCGGGTGCGACGTTTCCGTTCGGTGCAGCACATGAGGAACGTGCGGTCTATATTCTCTCCGGCTCGCTGGTCGTCGCCGGCGACCGGTTCGCACAGGATCAGCTCCTCGTTTTCCGCCCCGGCGACGCCATAACCCTGGAAGCCGCAGAAAAAGGCTGTCACCTCATGCTTTTTGGTGGTGCGGCGCTCAATTCGAAGCGCTATATCTGGTGGAATTTCGTGTCATCTTCCAAGGAGCGGATCGAAAAAGCCAAGGAAGAATGGCGCACAGGCCGCTTCGACATCGTGCCAGGCGACGAAGAAGAATTCATTCCCCTGCCGGAAGGCTGACGGGTTCATGACAGTCCCACATGTTTCTTGTTCGGGATCACCTTGAATTCGGCGCCTTTTGTCGCAATCTGTTTTGACGTAAAGGCGGACCGCCGCCCAAGAATAGCAAGAAAGAGGCTTCCGCCTTGACACAAATGCCACAGACGCCCCTGCTCGATCAGGTCCAGTATCCTTCCGATCTGCGGAAGCTGGAAGATCGGAATCTGCCGCAGCTCGCCCGCGAAGTCCGCGACGAGATGATCGATGCGGTGTCTCGCACGGGCGGGCATCTCGGCGCCGGCCTCGGCGTCGTCGAACTCACCATCGCCATTCACAGCGTCTTCAACACACCGGATGATCGGCTGATCTTCGATGTCGGGCATCAATGTTATCCGCACAAGATCCTCACAGGGCGTCGCGACCGCATCCGCACGCTGCGTCAGGAAGATGGCCTTTCCGGCTTCACGCGCCGGGCCGAAAGCGAATACGACCCTTTCGGCGCCGCACATTCGTCGACCTCCATTTCCGCCGGTCTCGGCATGGCGGTTGCCGCCGAGCTCGATAAGACCGACCGCCGCGTGATCGCCGTTATTGGCGATGGCGCCATGTCGGCCGGCATGGCCTATGAAGCCCTGAACAATGCCGGCGCTCTCGATGCGCGACTGATCGTCATCCTCAACGACAACGACATGTCCATCGCTCCGCCGACGGGCGCGATGAGCGCCTATCTGGCGCGCCTCGCTTCCGGCCGCACCTATATGGGCTTCCGGGATTTTGGAAAGAAACTGACGGCCTATCTCGGCAAGAAGGTTGACCGTGCCATCACGCGGGCTGTCGAGCACGCACGGGGCTATGTGACCGGCGGGACGATGTTCGAGGAGATGGGCTTCTACCATATCGGCCCGATCGACGGTCATTCCTTCGAGCATCTCTTGCCCGTGCTGCGCAATGTCCGCGACAATGCTCAGGGACCAGTACTGATCCATGTCGTCACGCAGAAGGGCAAGGGCTATCCGCCCGCTGAAGCCGCCGCCGACAAATATCATGGCGTCAACAAATTCGACGTCATCACCGGCACGCAGGCCAAGGCGAAGCCAAACGCACCGAGCTACACCAGCGTCTTTGCCGACGCCCTGGTGCAGGAAGCAACGCTCGACGACAAGATCGTCGGCATTACCGCCGCCATGCCGAACGGCACCGGTCTCGACAAACTGCAGGAGTTCTTCCCCAAGCGCTGTTTCGACGTCGGCATTGCCGAGCAGCATGCCGTCACCTTTGCAGCCGGCCTTGCCGCGGAAGGCTATAAGCCTTTTGCCGCCCTCTATTCCACCTTCCTGCAGCGCGCTTACGACCAGGTGGTGCATGACGTAGCCATCCAAGGACTGCCGGTACGCTTCCCGATCGACCGCGCCGGTTTCGTCGGCGCCGACGGACCGACGCATGCGGGTTCCTTCGATACTGCCTTCCTTGCCACCCTGCCCGGTTTCGTCGTCATGGCCGCCGCCGACGAGGCGGAACTGAAGCACATGGTCCGCACCGCCGCCGCCTACGATCTCGGCCCGATCTCCTTCCGCTATCCGCGTGGCGAAGGTGTCGGTATCGAGCTTCCGGAACGCGGACAGATTCTGGAAATCGGTAAGGGACGGGTCGTCAAGCAGGGTTCCAAGGTCGCGCTGCTATCCTTCGGTACGCGCCTGGCCGACAGCCTCGCAGCCGCTGAGGATCTCGATGCGGCCGGTCTGTCGACGACGGTCGCCGATGCCCGCTTCGCCAAGCCGCTCGATCACGATCTCATCCGCCAGCTGGCCGCTCACCACGAAATGCTGATCACCATCGAGGAAGGTTCGGTCGGCGGCTTCGGCAGCCAGGTCATGCAGTTCCTCGCCAGCGAAGGCCTGCTCGACAACGGATTGAAGATCCGCACGCTCGTCATGCCCGATATCTGGATGGAGCAGGCAAAGCCGGAGGTCATGAACGCCAAGGCCGGCATAGACCGGGCCGGCATCGTGCAGACCGTGTTCAACGCGCTTGGTCGTGGCCGGATCGTGGAAGCGGCGGGATAATTTGCCGGGCCGGCAATTTCACCGCGTCCGGGCTTCTCTCCAGAACGTTTCCGCTTTTCTTCGAAACGCGAAGACGCTGTAAAGCGCGTCGCGATCTTTCAGATTCGCTTCACGCGCTTTAGCTTTTTGATTTCGCGCATGTCGTAGTCGCAAAACCGCTGCACACTTTTGCGCGACATGCTCTAGCTTATTGTTTTCTTGCGCATTCCGAACGGAAAACCGCTGCGCACTTTTCCTGAAATTGCTCTAATCGTCAGGAACCAAATATCGCGACGCGATCACGGCCGGCGGCTTTCGCCTGATAGAGGGCGGCATCGACATTCCGCAGCAACAGCGTGCGCGTAGCGCCATCCTGCGGCGCGATGGCTGCGCCAATGCTCAGCCGAGCCAAGATGGACACGCCGTCCACCGTGAAAGGTGCCCGGAACGCCATGAGCAGCCGTTCGGACAGGGAAATAAGCGCGCTCCCCTCGGGCAGGTCGGGAACGAAAACTGCGAACTCGTCACCGCCCATACGCACGACGATATCCTCGGCTCGAATGACGGAGCGGATACGCGACGACGCCTCGCACAACACCTCGTCGCCGACATTGTGGCCAAAACGATCGTTGATTGCCTTGAAGCCATCCATGTCCAGATAGAGAACGCCGAAGCGTCTGCCGGCGGAGATCGCAGCGCTCAACGCTCCATCAACAATGCCTTCCAGCGCCGAGCGGTTGTAGAAGCCGGTCAATGGATCTGTCATGGCGGCGGTGCGCAAGCCGTTTTCGGCAATACCCATCAGCAGGTTGTTCTTCTGGAGACGCAGCAGTGCACTTGCGATCTGCGCAAACTGCATGAGGCTGCGCTCCTCGCCTTCGGAGAAGCGCCTTGCCTTCTGATCCAGGATGCAGAAAGCGCCCACAGGTAAGCCGCTCTCCAATCTGACCGGCGCGCCTGCGTAGAAGCGGAAGCAGGGATCGTCGAGAACGAAGGGAGCGGTTTTCAACTCCGGGTCTTCAACCAGATCAGGAATGACCAGCAACCCGTCGTCGAACACCACACGGGTACAGATCGACATGTCGCGCGAGCACTCGGCGATCTTCAGACCCGCCTGCCCCGCGATACGCTGCCAGTCTTCGTCGATGATGTTGATCGCCGCATAGGGGGTTTCGAATACGCCTCTCGCCAGCTCGGCAAGAGTCGCAAGCTCCGGCGTCGGACTGCTGTGAATCCCATTCAGGGAGCGTACGGCCAAAAGTCTTTGTGTTTCGTTGGCCGGAACTCGGACGAGCTGTCCCATTCGACTCTCCCTAGGCGGTCAGTATGCGCTTATAGAAATGGCGGTTCGCTACTGGGAGCAACCCTGCCGCCGATCAAATATTTAATAAATCTTGACCAAAGAATGGTCCGCCAGCTTGCGAAAATGAACTTGCCTGCCGAATACCCTGCCTTTCAAGGAAAGAAGCACCCTCGTCAGAGATAGGGCTGCCCCAAGATAAGACAGGTGCAGCATGAGAGATTTTCGCACAGCCTGTGCAAAACCGAACCCGCTCGCCGCGAGGCAGCGAATCGGCGAGGCTCACGGCAAGCGGCAGCCTTACCCCGCGCGAATGATTTACCGACGCTCCGAGGCGCTTTCGCCTCACTTGGAAGCCCACTAATTGACGGGCGTCGCAGCGAGAATCAAAATATCGAGATCGTGCTCGGGATAAAAATCCTGCGCCGTCATCTGGAAGGTTGTCGGGCCGATTTTCTTCACGTCCTTGCCGCAGAAGCTGATGTAATTTTCCGGGCTGCCCTTATCGACGGTCAGTTCGAAATGTTTGATGGGGCCTGACCAATTGGCGCCCGTCGTCAGCACATATGAGATCCAGCTTTCGGTGTAGGTGCGGCCACCCTTGTCGGCTGCGGCTGCGAGCTTGGTCGCGGTCTTCAGAAACGCCTCGTCAATGCAATATTTGCCGCGATAGGTCTGCAGCTGCCGGGTTTGATAATCTTCATCGCCGGCGAAGGTGATGGCGACGGTGCCGCCGACGCTTGGCTTGTAGCGGTGCTGGACGGCGATCTTGGCCTTGGCGGGAAATTTGGTGCGCCACCAATAGGTGGTGTGCAGCGTCCACATCGGTGTCGGATGATGCTTCATGCCCTGGCCGTCATTGTCGTATTCGTCGTCGGTAATCAGACCGCGCGCCGTCCAATCCTCCAACACCTCGACGGGCAGCTTGGCTGCGGCGTCCATCGCCGCCCGGCTGAGCGGCAGCAAGGGCACACCATGCGCCTTCAGCTCATCCGTCATGTCGACCCCGGCGACTGTAACGCGCTGCTGAAGGGTTGGGACGATGACCTTCCCGTCCTGGGTTACGGTGAAGCCAAGGAAATTGTCGGCTTCGACATCGCCGGCATCGACCATGCTGTCGACGTCGCCCTTGATATCCGGCATAGGGAACGCAATGACGCTTTCGACATCCCTGTCCGAGGTATTCTGGAAAACGTAGTCGACGCGCACTTCGGCCGGCGAAATGAAGAGTTTTTCCTGATCCATGCTGATGTCGCCGGTCCGGACGTAGGCCAGGCCGCCTGTCTGCAATTCAGCCATGGTGTCATTCGCCAAGGCTGGCGCAGCAAACATCGCCAATAGCGCCGCATAGCCACTGATTTTCCGCATGATGCTCCCCAGCCGCTGATTTGCTCAATTAAGGCCAGCGGCAATCCGCCGTCAACGCCACGATCAGCACAAAAGGCTTGCAACGCACCGCATTGACCGGCATGGACTGCCTATGTCTGAACCACAACGTCTCGACCAGCTTCTCGTCACCCTTTCGCTCTTCGCCAGCCGCTCCCGCGCGCGCGATGCCATTCAACGCGGCACCGTGACCGTCGACGGCAAGGTGGTGACCAAACCGGGTGCGCTCTTTACCGAAGAAGCTAAGATCGGCATCGACGATCCGGCCCAGGATTATGTCTCCCGCGCGGCACTGAAACTGGTAGCGGCCCTGGATCGTTTCGGCATCGATCCGCAGGGACAAAGCTGTCTCGACGTCGGCGCATCGACCGGCGGCTTCACCGAGGTTCTGCTGCAACGCGGCGCGGCCCATGTCACGTCGATCGATGTCGGCCACGGCCAGATGCACCCGCGCATAGCGGCCGATCCGCGCGTCACCAACATCGAAGGGTTGAACGCCCGCAATCTGACAGCCGAGGATATTGGCCGACCCATTTCGGTCATCGTGTCCGACGTGTCGTTCATCTCGCTGAAGCTGGCGCTTGCGCCGGCACTCGCTCTTGCCGAGCCGGGTGCGCGTGCAGCACTGCTGGTAAAGCCGCAATTCGAGGCGGGCCGGGATGCGATCGGCAAGGGTGGACTGCTGAAGGATCCCTCCTCCGCTCCATCCGTCGCCGCAGAACTCGAGCGCTGGTTCGTCGAGGATATGGGCTGGCAAAGTCTCGGCCTCATCGACTCGCCGATTGCAGGCGGCGACGGCAACCATGAATTTCTTCTCGCAGGGATCAAGCCATGAGCACTGAAAACGTCACCATCCAGAAGCTTGGCGGTCAGGGCGACGGCATCGCGCAGGGCGCCGATGGCCCGATCTATGTACCCTTCACACTGCCGGGCGAAAATGTCGCCATCGCACGGGTGAAAAGCCAGGGCACGTTGATGTCGATCACCACGGCCTCTCCGGATCGGCAGGAGCCGCACTGTCGCCACTTCGGGCCGGATGGCGTCAACGGCACGTGCGGCGGCTGCACCCTGCAGCACTATGCCGATGCGCCCTACCGCGCCTTCAAACGCCAGCTCGTCATCGATGCGCTGCGCTCCAAGGGTCTGGCGCCTGAGGTGGACGATATCGTTGCCGCTCATCCCGGTGAGCGCCGCAGGGTCGTCTTTGCCGCGCGCAAGACCGAAAAGAGCACGCTGATCGGTTTCAATCAGGCCGAAAGCCACCATATCGTCGCAATCGAGGAATGTCCCATCGCGTCAGCGGGGATCATGGCACGGCTCGACGCGATCAGGGCAGTCGCAACCGCGATCGCTGCCAATGCCGAGGCTTTCCGCATCTCCGTGCTGGAAACCCTGTCCGGCCTCGATCTGGCCGTTGACGGTATCAAGTCGCTTTCCGACAAGCAGCGCCGCAGCACGGTTGAAACCGTGCTGGCGCTTCGCGGCATCGCCCGCGTCTCGCTGAACGGCGAAATTCTGGTGGAGCCGGCAAAGCCGATGATCGATTTCGGCGGCGTGCAGGTTGCGCCACCGCCGGGCGCCTTCACGCAGGCGACCAAGCAGGCCGAGGACGCCATGGCCGCGCTGGTGGCCGCTCATGTCGGCAAAGCCAAGCGTATCGCCGATCTCTTCGCCGGCAGCGGCACCTTCTCGCTTCGTCTGGCGCGCATCGGCCGCGTGCATGCGGTGGAAAGCGAAGACAAGCCGCTCGCCGCGCTGGACCACGCCGCCCGTAATACACAGGGTCTGAAGCCCGTGACCGTCGAGCGCCGCGACCTGTTCCGCCGGCCCTTGATGGCCCAGGAGCTCAAGGTCTATGATGCCGTGGTCTTCGATCCCCCGCGTGCGGGAGCCGAATTCCAGTGCAAGGAACTCGCCCGCTCGCAGGTCAAAAAAATCGTCGCCGTCTCCTGCAATCCGTTAACGTTCGCCCGCGATCTCGCGCTGCTGGTCGAAGGCGGTTACCGCATCACCAAGGTAACGCCGATCGACCAGTTCCTCTGGACCTCGCATGTCGAGGTGGTTGCAGTGCTGGAAAAGTAAGCCTTCACCGCTTCATGAAGGCTTCGAAGGCCGCCCGGGCCTCGGCGCTCTTCAGCTGAGCAGCGAAATGCCCGGCTTCCTGCTGGATGCGGTCAAGAACCGTGTCCGGCGGGCCGCGCATGAGGTCACGAGCGATCCGCAGTGCCTCCGGCGGTTTGGCGGCGAGCTTTGCTGCCAGCGATAGCGTTTCGGCCTCCACTGCTTCCGGCGCCGTTACATTCCAGATCAGCCCGGCCTCCTTGGCTTGCGCAGCGGAGAAGCCTTCACCAAGCGCAAGCAGCGCAAAGGCGCGCTGCTGACCCATGACACGCGGCGCAATCAGGCTGGAAGCGGCTTCGGGAACGAGCGCAAGGTCTACGAAGGGCGTCTTGAACAGGCTGCGGTCGGAAGCAACGGTCAGATCGCAATGGAGATGGATCGTCGTGCCGATGCCGATGGCCAGGCCATCGACGCCTGAGACGACCGGCTTTCGGGCGCTGGCCAGAGCGACCAGAAAATCCACGACTTCGCGGCCCATGCTGCCACCCATGGCGAAGGCAAGGAAATCGGCCATGTCATTGCCGGCGGAGAAGCAGCCTTCCGTACCGAGGAAGACGTTGACGCGGATATCCGACGCTTCATCCGCCGCCCTCAGCGCATCGGTCATAGCCTGATACATGGCCCGGGTGATGGCATTCTTCTTTTCCGGCCGGTTGAACCGGATGATCTGGATATGCGGCGCCGTTTCGGAACGTTCGATCAGAATGTGGTCGGTCATGGCCTCTCCTCAGGCAAGAGCAATGCGGGCAGCTTCCAGGCTGGATGCGCCGGCCAAGACGCGATCGGCAAGCGCCGCCGTTTCAGCCAGCAGGTTCTCGGCGGCAAAACGGCAGAGTGCGATACGTTTCGCCCCTTCACCATCCGCGACATCGGCAAGACCACCCTTGGCGAGATAGGAAGCTGTCAGCACCAGGCCGAATAGCCGCTGGTAAGGGGTGGCGCCGGCGAGAGCCTCTGCAACCGCGCCCTCGGCCTGCTTGGCCAGGAGCCATTCGCCCGCTTTTTCAAGATCGTCGATCGCGGCTGCCAATCGCGGCGCGGTCTCGCCGAGACCCTCGAGATTGGATCTGGCAACCGAACCGGCAATGTCGCGCAGCTCGCTGATGAAACCGCGCACATGCACGCCATTGCCAATCGTCAGCTTGCGGGTCACGAGGTCGATGGCCTGAATGCCGTTGGTACCTTCGTAGATCGGCGCGATGCGTGCGTCACGCAGCAGCCGCGCCGCACCGGTCTCTTCGATAAAGCCCATGCCGCCATGAACCTGGATGCCGAGCGACGCGACATCGACGCCAGCGTCGGTGGAAAAAGACTTGGCGATCGGCGTCAGCAGCGCGGCCCGCTCCTGCCAGTGCTTTGCCTTCTGCGGATCACGATGCGACATGTCGATCGCCTCGGCGCAGGCATAGCAGATCGCGCGGGACCCTTGCGTCAGCGACTTCATCGTCAGCAGCATGCGCGCGACATCGGGATGCTCGATGATGGGGCTCATGCCTGCTGAAGTTGTGCCGGGCGCACGGCCCTGCGTGCGCTCCCTGGCATAGGCGATAGCCTTCTGGGTGGCCGCTTCCGCGATCGCCACACCCTGAATGCCGACAGCCAGGCGCGCGTTGTTCATCATCGTGAACATGCAGGCGAGGCCCTTGTTCTCATCGCCGACGAGCCAGCCCAGGGCGCCCTTCTCGCTGCCGTACTTGCCGTCACCATAGATCATCGTGCAGGTCGGAGAACCGTGGATGCCGAGCTTGTGCTCGAGCGAATGGGCAAAGCAATCGTTGCGGGCGCCCAGCGAGCCATCTTGGTTCACAAGGAACTTCGGCACCAGAAAGAGCGATATGCCGCGCGTTCCGGCAGGGGCATCCGGCAAGCGGGCGAGAACGAGATGGACGATATTGTCGGTCGCCTCGTGATCACCCCAGGTGATGAAGATCTTCTGGCCGAAGATGCGGTAGCTGCCGTCGTCGCGACGTTCGGCACGCGAGCGCAGGGCACCGACGTCGGAGCCTGCATGCGGCTCCGTCAGGTTCATGGTTCCGGTCCATTCGCCTGATACGAGCTTTGCCAGATATGTCTTCTTGAGATCGTCGCTGCCGTGCGCCCGCAGCGCCTCGACCGCCCCCATGGTCAGCGTCGGCGCCAGGCCGAACGCCACCGAAGCGGAATTCCACATTTCCAGCGTTGCAATGTTCAGCATGTGCGGCAGGTCCTGCCCGCCGAATTCCTCCGGCGCGGTCAACCCGTTCCAGCCGCCCGATATCCAGTCGCGATAGAGTTTCTCCCAGCCGTCGGGAAGAACCACCTTGCCATCGACCAGCCTTGCGCCTTGCCGGTCGCCGTTTTCGGCCAGCGGCTCCATTTCCTCACCGGCAAAGCGCCCGGCTTCCGCTAGAATGGCGTCGACGACATCGGCGCTGAGATCACCGAGGATCCCCTGCTCCATCGCACGTCCCATGCCTGTGACGTGGTTCAGCGTGAATGCGATTTCCTCGACGGGCGCCTTGTACATGCTGTCTCCTCCGCATGAGAACAATTCCAGCAATGTTGCGTCCGGAATTGCGTGAAAACAAACAGATAGAGCATTTCCGTGACTCTATTTGAAATCGGAAATGCTCGATACTGCCTTCGGCCTGCCTCACTCGGGCCGAAGACGGTGGGTAACATAGCTAGTTGATTTTTACGTAAACGTCAATTTTTCGAAGCAGCAATCGTGACGAATTCCGCTAGGCCGCAAACACGATCTCGCAGCCGGTTCAAAACTGGTCTTTATCGCAAAGCTGCCGCCAGTCGCCGCAGCCGCGCCAGCAATTATTCCGGCTAATGATGCTCTTGTATAAACAATCGTCATGAACGAAGACTAAGGCAACTGTTCAGACAATGCGAACGATCCGGCCATGAACACGATCATCTCCGCCAATAAGATACCGGGCTTCGTCTGGGCCTATCGTCTGCGACCGGGCTCGGACAAGCCGGAGCGGTTGGCCGACGATACCGATCGTGCGGCGCTCTTTACCGGAGAAGGCTTCCTCTGGCTGCATCTCAGTCTCGTCGATGCCCGCGTCCCGGCCTTCCTCGCGGACGCGCCAGGCCTCAACGACGCCGCACGCATCGCACTGACGACACATGAAACGCATGCCGCCGTCACTGTCGATGAACAGATGCTTTTCGGCACACTGGTCGATTTCCAGCGTGATTTCACCCACAACACCCACGATATCGGCTGGCTGCATTTCGCGCTGACGGATCGCATGCTCATCACCAGCCGGCTGCAGCCGCTTCGCAGCCTGGATCGGGCCCGTACGCTGATCGAAAAGAACCCGGCGCGTTTTTCCAGCCCGGTGGATGTTTTCGAGGCGCTGGTGGCAGAATTCCAGCGTGCCCTGATTTCCGTCGTCATCGAAATCGGCGAGGAACTGAACGCTATCGAAGATTTCGTGCACGGCAATACGTCGCATGACGAGCGCGCACGGCTTCCGCCCATTCGCCGGACGATCGTGCGGCTGCATAGGCATCTGCGAACGGTACTTTCTCTGATGCGTCACGCCGCCGCCTCGGATGACGAGGAAATGCCGCTCGGTTTCGACGATGTGGCGGGGCGCTTGACGGGCCGGCTCGAGGCTGTCGAGCATGACATTTATGCGCTGCAGGAGCGCGCCAGGCTATTGCACGAAGAAATCGGCTCGAAGCTCTCGGCCGAGATCAATCGCCACCTCTACATCCTGTCGATCATGACGGCGTTTTTGCTGCCTCCCACGCTGGTAACCGGCTTTTTCGGCATGAACACATCGGGCCTGCCGCTCGCGGGCGGCTCCACCGGTACCGGATATGCGGTCGGCTTCATCATCGCGTCCATATTGCTGGCTTGGTGGCTGCTGAAGCGCGTCGACATTCTCTGAGGTCGAGACATGCAAAAGCCGCCCGGTGGGAACCGGACGGCCCGTGTCTGTAACTCTCAATTCTATTGCCCTTACGCAATTCCGGGCGAAAAACCGTCAATCGTTTTTCCCTGAACTACGTTGGCTGCGGCTTAGTAATACGGCGAGTAGCACTGGCGGCGCGGGCCATAATTCGGCTGGAACGTATTGTCGTAGGCGCGATAGGAACGATAGCGTCCTTCGCACCAGTCAACGTGCCGAGGATTTATGCCAGCTGAAGGAGCCGGAGCCGGCGCGTAATAACGCGGCTGGCTGGCGATTGCGCCACCGATCAAGGCGCCGGCGCCGAAGGCGGCGAGCGGGAACCAGTAGCCGTCATGATAGCGATAGCCGTGACGATAACCCGAATAGCCGCGATAGCCGCCATACCAACCACGACGGTAGTAGCCGCCGCGATAGTCGCGCCATTGCACCTGCTCGACATTGCCGACTGACTTGTCGGCCGATACGACCGGTGCGGTGGGCATCTGGATGGCGAAAGACGGTGTGAAGCTCGTCAAAGTGACCGCGGCCGTCACGGCTATGGTCGCAATTTTCGCACGGAAACCAAGCATTTTTATCTCCATTCCCTGGTTCGACTTGTGCTCAAGCCTATAGGTTTCATGTCGGGAATGCTTCCCGAGCAAGGTTTCGCTGCCTGTTTCGTCGTATATCCGAATAGACGACAAGAAACGCGGCAGCACACTGTTTGGTTCCTTAAATCCCTACCAACTTAAGGATTTATGCGAGGGCTCCACACCGAGCTTATAGTGTTTGCATTCTTAACCCAAGATTAACCAGCAATCCTTACTATTATTTCATGAAAGGATCCTGGCAGAGCCACGCCCTGATTTGCACCTTCCTTACGGTTCTGAGCTTCATTGGCCCGGCCACCAAACCTTCGGCTGGTGAAAATCAACCTTGGACAGACACGAAAAACGCCCTCATCGTCGATGCCTACGAGCTGAATACGATCGATTGGAGTGCGTTTCTGCAGGACAAGCGCATCGCCGCCTTCATTTCGAAAGCCTCGGACGGCCTGCCGGCGACCTACAATTGCGCCGCCAAACCCGCGGGCGACACACCCGCGCATTGCAAGACGATATGGCGCAAATACGCCATCAGCCGCGAACTCTATCAGACCCGTCGCATGTTGGCGAAGACGAATGGCCTATTATGGGGCGCTTATCATTTGGGACGGCCGGGCAATCCCATCGATCAGGCCAATCATTTTCTCGATTATGCCGATCCGCAGCCGGATGAGCTGATGGTGCTCGACATAGACGGGATGGACCCTGCCCAGTTCATGTCGCTGGACGATGCCCAGATCTTCGTCGCGCATATCAAGGTCAGAACCGGGCGCTATCCGATCCTCTACACCAACCACAATACGGCGCAGTATATTGCCGATCACCGCGATCTCTATCCGCTGCTGTCGCGGCTGCCGCTCTGGTATGCCCGCTACAAGCCGGACGTGAAGGGCACCTTCCCGCTCGGCAACTGGGACAGCTATGCCATCTGGCAATTCGTCTCGTCGGAAAACTGCTCCGACAAGAGTTGCCCCTACCGCGTTCCGGGTACACTGACCGATATCGACGTCAATGTCGTGCCGATGACCAAGGTGCAGCTCGCCGCGATCTGGCCGCAGGGCGATCTCGTGCCGGCCAAGCCGCTTCCCGCCCCCGACCTGACGATTGCTCAGGATGCGACCTGCAGCGGGCCGCGGCAAACGCTGGTCTCGCTGCTGCTCGACCCGGTGGTCACAGCTTCGATCCCGCGATCCAAGCCGGTCGCTGAGATCAACGAATTTAACTATCAGGATTTCTAGAGCGCCGTGTTTCCTTACGGAAGCACAAAGGTCGCTCCATCTATTTGAGTCGACGCATCAGGCTTCGACCTGAACATCCGTCTTCGGACGCGAGCAGCAGGCCAGAATGTAGCCCTCCTCGATCTCGTCGTCGAGGATGCCGCCATTGTGGCTCATCTCGACCTCGCCAGAAAGCTTCAGCACGCGGCAGGTGCCGCAAAGGCCGGACTCGCAGGCTGCGCCGATGCGCACGCCGGCGCCACGGGCCGCCTGCAGCACCGTCTGACCGGCCGGGCAGAGTACGTCCTTGCCGGCCATGGTGAAGCGGATCGTCGTCGCAGCCTCGGTCGACGCATCGTCGGTCACCTCGGCGAGCGGCGTTGCCGCATTTACCGGCTGGAAGCTCTCCTGATGGTAGCGCGACATGTCGAAACCATGCGCTTCCAGCATGGAGCGGACGGCATCCATGAAGACTTCCGGACCGCAGCAGAAGATCGTGCGATCCATGAAATCCGGCGAGAGCAAGCCGATCTTGGCCTTGTCGATGCGGCCCTTCAACCCCGACCAGAGATCGGTGCGGCCGCAACCCTCGACGATCAGGCCGAGGCTGAGGTTGGGCATGAAACGGGCGAGATATTCCAGCTCCGAGCGGAAGATGATGTCGGCCGGGCTGCGCGCGCAATTGATGAAACCGATATCCGACAGCGGCGCGATATCGGCCATATATCGGGTCATCGACATCATCGGCGTGATGCCGGAGCCGGCCGAGACGAACAGGTATTTCTCGCCGGGATGGCGGATATGGCTGAAATCGCCGAGCGGTCCGAAAGCCTTGATGCGCATGCCCGGCTTCAGATTATCGAACATCCAGCGCGTGCCGATGCTATCCTTCTGCGCCTTCACCGTCACGGCGACCGAAAAGGGCCGCGACGGTGTGGACGACAGCGTATAGGTGCGCATGACCGGCTCCGGCGTCGTCGGCAGCTCAAGCGTCACGAACTGGCCCGGCAGATAGCGGAACCAGTTGTCCTTGTCGGACCCGAATGTGAAGGTCATCACATCGGGCGCTTCGGGCGTGACCGAGAGGCATTCGAGCAGATGCTGCCTGTCGCTCCAGGGCTGCATCTGATCGAGGTGTCGATGACTGTTGGAGGCGGTCTTGCTCATGCTCAGGCTACCGCCGAGAGCTTGGCCTGATCGCCCTGCAGGCGGTCGATCATGAAGTTCGAATACCACTCGACGAACTGCATGACGCCGCCTTCGTGGATTTCCGAATAAGGACCGGGCTCATAAGCCGGCGAGTGGATACCGAAGGCATTCTCCTCGACGATGCGGCGGTCCTGATCGTTGGTCTCGTTCCAGACGTGGGTCAGCTCCTCGATATCGTAATCGACGCCTTCGACTGCATCCTTATGAACCAGCCATTTGGTGGTAACGGCGGTTTCTTCGGCATTGAGCGGCAACACACGGAAGGAAATGGCGTGGTCGCCAAGCAGGTGGTTCCAGGTGGTCGGGTAGTGGAAGAGCAGCATCGTGCCGATGCCGTTCATCGTCACGTCGGAGGCCAGCTGGCGCTTGACGGCCTTCTGGCCGGACATGGTGTAGCTTTCGGCCCCTTCGATCAGCGGCATGCGGGCAGTACGGAACTGACCGTCCGGCGAAATCTTGAATTCGCTCGGCAGGCCGGCGGCTTCACAACGCGCCCAATGTTCGAGAATGACGGGATCGCTCATCGCGCCTTGAACGCCGGTAACGGTCGGTGCTTCCGGGAAGGTGCGGCAAAGCTCGGGGTGGTTGGCGGCGCAGTGGTAGCACTCGCGATTGTTTTCCCAGACCAGCTTCCAGTTGCCCTTCTCGATGATGGTGCTCTGGAAGGCGACCTTGGCTTCGCTCATGCGATGCGGCGCCATGTAGGGCTCGATCGCAGCACGAACCGGCGCGAAATCCGGCGCATTCTTCGCAAGGCAGATGAAGATATAGCCGGCGACACTTTCGCAGTGGACTTGCTTCAGAGAATACTGGCTCTTGTCGAAATCCTCCGCCATCTGGCGGGCAAAGAGTAGCGAGCCGTCGAGTTCGTAGGTCCACTGGTGGTAGGGGCAGACGAGCTTGGCCGAGGAGCCGCGCTCGGTCGTGCAGACGCGCGAGCCGCGATGGCGACAGCTATTGTGGAAGGCCCGGATCACCTGGTCGCGGCCGCGAACGATGACAACAGGATATTCGCCGATCTGTACGGTGAAGTAGTTGCCGGCGCGCGGCACCTCGCAATCGTGGCCGATGAACAGCCAGTCGCGATAGTAGATCATTTCCATATCGAGCTTGAAATAATCCTGATCGATATAGAAAGGTTGCTCCAGGCTGAAGCCCTCACGGCGGCTCTTCAATTGCCGCAACACATTGCTCTTGATATCCATTTGCCTATCCTCGCGCAGTACCGGAAGCGAGGGAGGACCTGCGCAACCGTCAGAACGGTTGAAGCAGTATCCGACCACCCGTCGCGGTCAGTAAACCATATCTGCCCAAGGCTGGTTTCCGGGTTCTGGAAAGGCCCTGTTGCCAGGACCTCCGCCTCCCTGATGGACGGCACCTTGAGATTGATATCATCATAGCTCCCGGCCCCATCGCCCGCTCCGCTACAATGCGACATCGACTTCGAAATTGACGACAGACGAAACCATATCTGACGACGGTTGCGTACAGCGGCAATATAGAAAGACAATTCAATCCCTTAAGTATCACCATCGCAAATCGGCGGAGCAACTTTTCCACGCCTTGCTGATGACGCTTTATTCTGATTGCGACAGAACGACCGACACCAGGCAATCAAAGCGGTGTCTGCGCCGCCGAAAGCGCCCGCAATGCCGCCATTGCTCGGTCTGCGTCGCCCGAGGGGACGAAGATATGGTCATGATAATAGGCTGCGACGACATTGGCGCTGATGTCTTCATTTCCGAGCGCCGTGGCGAAAGCGGCGGTGAGGCCGACGGCCTCGAGCGACGAATGGACTTCGAGGGTGATCATCCGCATGGCAGGGGTGATTGCAAGTCCCGCCTGTCGCGCGGCTTCCAGTGGCAGGATCAGCGTCATGCCCTCGCGCTCCCGGAAAAAGCCGATGGGTTCCAAATGAATATGGTCTATCAGCGCAGTGGCCGGCACGCTGCAATAGACGAACTCTCCCTCGGCGAGATTAGGCTTCATGCCGGAAAGCAGTTGCTTGAGATCGGTTACTCCGGACATGTCTTGGTCTCCTTAGGAAAGTGCGCCTGCGCCGTTAAGCCCTGCTCAAGCCAGGTGTATTACCATGCAATCACCAGATTCTTATAGCGAGACCCGGCATGGCCAAACTCAGATATTTCGACACTGGGAAGCCCGCCGACCCCGAGCCAACAGCAGCGGTGTCGACGACGGGGCATAGCGAATTCCTGCGAACCGGCCGCATCAATCGCGACAGGTCACATTGGCTTGCCGAAGAGCGCCGATACATGACCCACCAGGAGGTCGCCGAACGCACCGCGCAGAAGCTGCTGAGTGCCGGCGAAAAGACCCATGACCGGCTGAACGGCTTTCACAAGTCGATTCGCTTCCCGAAACTCATCTTCCATCACACGCTGAAGGACACGCCACATCTGGGCTATTGCCACGTCACCGCCGCGCGAACGCAGTTCGCGCATTATGAGGACGTGAACTGGGCCTTTTATATCGCTAATTTCTTTGCCCGCATCGGCCAGGAAGAAAACTTCTTCGAAGACATCAGCCTCAAATATTCGCGGATGTATTTCGCCGTCGCCATGCATCCTGACAAGGAAGCGGAAGACAAGAAGCTGACGATCAATCGCGACATCCGCGGTAACGGCGTGCTGTTCCACACGCACGATCCGCAGATCGCCATCCGCAATGTTCTTCTGCTCGGTGCCCGCAACGAGCAGCTTCGCGACATCATTCGCCAGCTTTGACGATTGATCCGAAAACTCGAAGAGCATAAGAAACGGCCTGAACTGCAAGCAGGCAGGCCATGGCACGACACATAGACATTCTCGAACATCCGCAAACGGCGATCGACGTTGCCTCGGCGACGCTCGCCGAGGGTTTGCCCATAGGGTTGCCGACGGAGACGGTCTACGGCCTTGCGGCTGACGCCACCAATCCAGCCGCGATTACCCGGATCTACGAGACGAAGGGCCGTCCGCGCTTCAATCCGCTGATCTGCCATATGAGCGATCTTGCCATGGCAGAGCGGTATGCGGTCTTCGATCCGATCTCCCGCAAGCTCGCAGAAGCTTTCTGGCCCGGCCCGCTGACGCTGGTGCTGCCGCTCAGGCCCGATAGCGGCATTCATCCGCTTGCAACAGCCGGTCTCGACACCGTCGGCATCCGCGTGCCGCAAGGCTTTGCCGGCGAGTTGATCCGCGCCTTTGATCGCCCCCTTGCCGCGCCGAGCGCCAATACCTCTGGCAAGATCAGCGCCACCAGCGCCGATCATGTCGATGACGATCTCGGGGAACGGATTACCCTTATTCTCGATGCCGGAGCCTCGATCGTCGGCGTGGAGTCGACCATCGTCAAGGTCGAGAATGGCGAGATGCGTCTTCTGCGGCCAGGTGGTCTGGCGGCAAGCGAGATCGAGCGCGTTGCCGGCAAGGTGCTGAAGCGCAAGAAGAAGGCTTCGGCCGCCATCGAGGCGCCCGGCATGATGGCCTCGCATTATGCACCGGGTGCAGCCGTGCGGCTCGACGCGACAGATGTTTCCGCGAACGAAGCGCTGATCCGCTTCGGGACGCCAGACATCCCCGGCAGCGAGAATGCCCTTGCCGTGCTCGATCTGAGCGCTAGCGGCGATCTCTCCGAAGCCGCTGCGAACCTCTTCGATTTCATGAAGCGCGCCGATGCCACCGGCGCTGCGACCATTGCCTTTTCGCATATTCCCGACGAGGGCCTCGGCGAGGCCATCAACGACCGGCTGCGGCGCGCGGCCGCGCCCAGAGAGTAAATCAGCCCGACACCATCAGGCAAAGGACACGCCATGAGCAGCTCCGTCCCCTCTTCCGACCTCCTCGATCGCTTCGCCGCTATCGTCGGCGAGAAACATGCCCTACGGGACCAGGCGGATATCGCGCCGCATCTCGTTGAGAACCGCGGGCTCTATCATGGGGCTTCGCCCATGCTGCTGAAGCCCGGCTCGGTGGAAGAGGTTTCCGCGATCCTCAAGCTTGCCAGCGAGACTGGCGCGGCCATCGTTCCCCAGACCGGCAATACCGGCCTCGTCGGCGGTCAGACGCCGCGCGAGGACGGCTCCGACATCATCCTGTCGCTGGAGCGCATGAACCGCGTGCGTGATATCGATCCGGTCGGCAATACGATCGTTGTCGACGGCGGCTGCATTCTCGCCGATGTCCACAAGGCCGCGGCGGAGCATGGCCGCATGTTTCCGCTGTCGCTCGGCTCGGAAGGCTCCTGCCGCATCGCCGGCAATCTTTCCACCAATGCAGGCGGCACGGCTGTTCTTGCCTATGGCAACATGCGCCAGCTCTGCCTCGGCCTCGAAGTCGTGCTGCCCACGGGCGAGATTTGGAACGGCCTGCGCCGCCTGAAGAAGGACAATACCGGCTACGACCTGCGCGATCTCTTCATCGGCGCAGAAGGCACCCTTGGCGTCATCACGGGCGCTGTGCTGAAACTCTTTCCGCAACCTCTCGGTCACCAGGTCGCCTTTGCCGGGCTGCAATCGGTCGAGGATGCGCTCACCCTGTTCAAAAACGCATCGAGCCTGTGCGGTACGGCGCTGACCGGCTTCGAGCTGATGCCGCGCATCGGTGTCGAGTTCACCACTCGACATATTCCGGGCGTGCGCGATCCGCTTGAGACTGCCCACCCCTGGTATGTGCTGATCGACATATCCACCTCCGATTCGGCTGAGACGGCTGAGCGGATGATGACGGCGCTGCTCGAACAGGGCTATGAGGCCGGCCTGATCCAGGATGCGACCATCGCCAGCTCCGAGGCGCAACAACAGGCCATCTGGCATATGCGCGAGAGCATGTCGGACGCGCAGAAGCCGGAAGGCGGATCGATCAAGCACGATGTTTCCGTGCCGGTGGCGCAGATCCCGCAATTCATGGCGGAGGCCGAAAAGGCCGTTGTCGCCGCCATGCCGGGCGCACGCGTCTGCGCCTTCGGCCACATGGGCGACGGCAACATCCACTACAACATCTCCCAGCCCGTCGGTGCCGACAAGGCCGAGTTCATCGGCCACTGGCGCGAGATGAACAAGATCGTGCACGGTCTGGTGCTGCGACATGGCGGCTCCATCTCCGCCGAGCATGGCATCGGCCAGTTGAAGCGCGACGAGCTGGCTTCGATCCGCTCCGATATCGAGATCGACCTGATGCGCCGGATCAAGACCGCCTTCGATCCGGCCGGGATTATGAATCCGGGCAAGGTTCTCAAGGTCTGAGACTCAAGAGCTTTTCCGTTTCTCTTCGAATCGCGGAAAAGCTCTATCTTATTGTTCCCCAACGCATTCCAGACGGAAAACCGCTGCGCACCTTTCCTGGAAATGCTTAGACCGTTACGACAACCCGCTCGGAGGCGAAGCAGCCGATCTGGCACGAGATGATCGTGCCGTTGGCATCGATGTCTTCCCCGGCATAGGCAAGCACCGGTACCTGCCGGGATTGCTGCAGGAAACGTGCTTCAGCCTCCGTCGGCATGCGCGCCGTGATGTCGGTGGAGCGACGCCAGTAGTCCGTCACGCCGTAATCCCTCAGCGCCGTTGTGAACGAGCCCGTCGCGGCAAACTTCTCCGCAAGATCGGTAAAGCGTTCCGCCGAGCAACTGCGCACGACGACCGAGACGGGAAGCGCATCCGCATAGGCGACCACGCACATTTCCAGTACCGCTTCGCCCTGCTGCAGATTAAGCCGCTTAGCGATATCGGCACTGGCTGGAATTTCCCGGGTCGAGAGAACCTTGCGGGTGAGATTTGCATCCCTCGCGGTAAGATCCTTGCCGAACCGGACCTTGTCACCGAGTTTGAAGCGGACGGGCATGTCGGCGCGAACATAGGCACCGCTTCCACGCGCCACGCGCAGCAACCCCTCCCCCTCCAATTCGGCGATCGCGCGTCGCATCGTCACCCGCGAGACCCCAAACTGTTCGGACAGGGCACGTTCGCTCGGCAGGCGGCTGCCGGGAGCATGCCTGCCTTCGTCGATAGCGTTTCGCAGCTCCGCAGCAACATTCGCCCAGCCACCGCCGGACTTTACGCCTGCGCCCTGTCGTTTTTTTTCGTCCATCACAATTCTGTCGCCTTGAAATTGGTATATACCAATTTATAGAGATCCAGATCGTTTATGGAAGGGTTCGGCATGGGCGACAAGCGCATATATGTGACGGCGGTCAGCAGCAGTGGCGTGCATGGGTTTAGCAAGCAGATCAAGGATCATATCCAATTGCTGACCGGCCTTGGCGTCGAAGGCGACGCGCATATGGGGGTGACGGTAAAACATCGCTCGCGCGTCGCGGCCGATCCGACGCAGCCCAACCTGCGCCAAGTGCATATCATCCACGAAGAATTGTTCGAGGAACTGACCGAGAAGGGTTTTTCCGTTGTTCCGGGCGATATGGGCGAGAACATCTCGACCAGAGGGATAGACCTGCTCTCCCTGCCTCAGGGCACTCGCCTGCATATCGGCGACGATGCAATCGTCGAGGTGACGGGCTTGCGCAATCCCTGCAAGCAGATCGACGATTTTCAAAAGGGTCTCTTGCATGCCGTACTCGATCGCGATGCCGATGGCGGCCTGATCCGCAAAGCCGGAATCATGGGCATCGTTTCGCAGGGTGGCCGTGTGCAGCCTGACGACGCTATCCGCGTCGAGCTGCCGCCGCTGCCACATATGAAGCTCGAGCGGGTTTGATAAAAAAGAAGCGGCCTTCCATTGGAAAGCCGCCTCATACTGTCGTTCGGGTGTCGCGCTGGCTTTGCAGCCTGCTTGATCAATCGAAATCTTCCTGGCTCGCATTGCCACCGCCGTTGCGGTTGCCGGTAATGATCTCGCGCTTGCCGACGTGGTTGGCAGGCCCGACCAGACCGTCCTTTTCCATGCGCTCGACGAGCGAGGCGGCACGGTTGTAGCCGATACCGAGGCGGCGCTGGATGTAGGAGGTCGAGCACTTCTTGTCGCGCATGACCACCTTGATCGCCTGTTCGTAGAGATCGTCGCCATCTTCCGAGGCGATCGCGCCCTTGTCGAAGACAGCCGTATCTTCCTCTTCGGCTTCCTCATCCTCATCGGCGGTCACCGTATCGAGATATTCCGGACGGCCTTGCAGCTTCAGGTGGGCCACGACCTTTTCGACTTCCTCGTCGGAAACGAAGGGTCCGTGAACACGGGAGATGCGGCCGCCGCCGGCCATGTGCAGCATGTCGCCCTGGCCGAGGAGCTGTTCGGCACCCTGTTCGCCAAGGATGGTGCGGCTGTCGATCTTCGACGTCACCTGGAAGGAGATGCGCGTCGGGAAGTTCGCCTTGATCGTGCCGGTGATGACATCGACAGACGGACGCTGTGTCGCCATGATCAAATGGATGCCGGCGGCACGCGCCATTTGCGCCAGACGCTGGATCGCGCCTTCGATTTCCTTGCCGGCGACCATCATCAGGTCGGCCATTTCGTCGACGATGACGACGATATACGGCATCGGCGTCAGGTCCATTTCCTGGCTTTCTTCGATCGGGGCACCCGTGCCCTTGTCGAAGCCGGTCTGTACCATGACGTGGATCGTCTCACCCTTTTCCTTGGCGGAGGCGACGCGGCTGTTGTAGCCGTCGATATTGCGCACGCCGAGGCGCGACATCTTCTTGTAGCGATCCTCCATCTCGCGCACCGCCCATTTCAGCGCCATCACGGCCTTCTTGGGATCGGTGACGACGGGCGTCAGCAGATGCGGGATGCCGTCATAGACCGACAGTTCCAGCATCTTCGGATCGACCATGATCAGGCGGCACTGTTCCGGCGTCATGCGATAGAGCAACGACAGGATCATCGTGTTGATGGCGACGGACTTGCCCGAGCCGGTGGTGCCGGCAACGAGCAGATGCGGCATCTTCGCGAGTTCGGCAATGACCGGCTCGCCGCCGATCGTCTTGCCGAGGCCGAGCGCCAGCTTGTAGCCGCTCTTCTCGAAATCGGGCGAATCGATCATCTCGCGGAAATAGACGGTCTCGCGGTTGACGTTCGGCAGTTCGATGCCGATGACGTTGCGGCCGGGAACCACGGCAACGCGAGCCGACAGTGCCGACATCGAGCGGGCGATATCGTCGGCAAGGTTGATGACGCGCGAGGATTTGACGCCAGGCGCCGGCTCGAATTCATAAAGTGTGACGACCGGGCCGGGGCGAACGTGAATGATCTCGCCCTTCACGCCGAAATCTTCAAGCACGCTTTCCAGCAGGCCGGCATTCTGCTCCAGGGTTTCCTGCGTCATGATCACGCCGGTGCGAGCCGACGGCTCCTGCAGCAGTTCGCGCGGCGGCAGCTCGTACTCGCCGTCGGCGCTACGGGCAATCGGCCGCCATTCAGGCGGCGTCAGCAATGCGGGCCGGCGCGGCGTGATCCGCGATGGCGGCGCGTCGATCAAACGCTGCGCTGCGGCCTCGACGGCCGGGAGTGCCGGTGCGGCCTTGGCAACGGGTTCGACCGGTGCGGCTGCAACGACCTTCGTCGGCATCGGGGCCAGGACCATGACCGGGGTCGGACGGGCTTCCTCTGCTGGAGCAGCGTCTGCACCGTAGACGGCAGCCACGAAAGCGGGGGGCACGAATGCGTCCGGCGCGGCAATGACTTGCGGCTCGGCAGGAGCCGGCGCGGTGGTCTCGGACGTTGCCTCGACGACAGCGGTCTGAACGACGGCATCCCATGCCGCCAATTCGTCCATGGCGGGTGTGCTGACAGGTGCCGGCGCCAGGACAGAAGCGGCCACGATCGGGGCCACGACTTCCATCACGGCAGGCACTTCGGCGGCCAGCTGGACTTCGGCAGCAGTTGCGGGCCGACGGCATTCGACAACACGGAATTTCGCGACGATCGATTCGGCTTCGACCTCAAGCTCGGGGATCATCACCGGCTGGGCCGGCGCACCCTTGATGGCGGACACGAATTCGCCGTCGAAAGGCATCGCGTCCCAGAAGGCGAAATCGGAAAGATGGGTAAGCCGCGACTCGACCACAGGCGCGACTACAGACTCGGGAACACTTGACTGAACAGAGGAAGCATCCAGCGCGATCGCCGGAGCCTTCGAAAATGCGGTAGCGATAACGGTCATCTCCAATGCGTCCGGCGAGGTCGCCGGGGATTTCTGAATTACTGACGGCATGTAGCCTTCGACCGCGAAAGGCATGTCCTCAAGCGGCGGCAAGTGGAATTCGGCAGGCTGGACCGGCGGCGGCGCGATGATGGCCGGCGCAGCTTCGACAATGGGCTGCTCCATCACCCGCATCGCGACGTGCGTGGGGACCGGCCGCGCGACCTCGACGGGAGGTTCCGCAACAGGTCGGCGGCTGATGATTTCGTTTTCGCGCGTACGGGTGAACCGAACGTTCGGCCCCATGAGGAACGCGTTCTGCCAGCCTGGCGAAGCAAGATCCTCCGCGGAAATTCCCTGCGGCAGGACCGGCATCACCGGCGTGCTCTCCGCAGGTGTTGCCTGCAAGGCTTCTACGACCGGTTTCGGGGCTGCGGCAGTCCTCTGCCTTGCCTCTTCGGCGCGACGCAGTTCCTCGGCCCGGCGCTGCTCCTCGGCCTTGCGCTTGGCTTCGCGGGCATTGCGGATCTTCTCTTCCAGGAAAGCCCGGCGAGCAGCGATCTGCTCGGCCCGGCGAGCCTCTTCGGCCGCCTGTTCGGCTTCGAGTTCGCCCTCTGGCGGGACGCCTTGAGACGCATTTGAAAGTGTCGTTCGGGAAAGACGCATGAGACCTGCAACCCAGTCATTGATATTGCCGATGGCTTCTCAAATCGAATAGGGCAAGGATGGTTAATAAGTTCCTTCCTGACACCCCTGAAAGCTCTTAATTCCCCCCTCCTGTGCCGCCGAAACAACATCGGAAATCCCCCGCAAACAGGCGCGCGGAAACAGCTTTGCCGTGCAGGAACACAGCAAAGGGGACGGATGGATTTTTTTGTTTGGCGCGTTACCTCGACGACGACAGTTGCGCGATCGAGAGCAGCGTGTCGGCGCTGATGCCAACGCCGGACGAGGAGCCACTGAGAATCGATAGGGCTGGCGACGTGGAGGACGTCGTATCGTTCTGCATGTCGTACATCGCGGAGAATCGCTGCAGCAGCGAGTTGACCTTGGTCGGATCCTGCAGATCGCTGACGTTGATGAAATTGCCCAGCATCTTGGCCTGCGTATCCACATCCATGGACGACATGGCGCTCGGCAGGCTGAAGGTCGTTGTGATGACCTCGTAGAGCGCCGCATCCCCCATGATATCGTAGACCGAGTTGATACTCGGGGCCTTGCGCTGGAAATATAGCGCCAACCGCACGCCGGGATTCGTGTCGCCCTGCTGGTCTTCCAGCGTCTGATGCAGGAAGAGATCGTTGGTCGCCGACAGCGCCCCCTGGTTTTGTGCCGAACCGAGCTTGCTGTCGGTCAGATTGCCATCCGTGCCGAAGTTGAACGCCTCTACGATACTCTTGAACTTGGCGCCATCGGAGGTGTTGACGAAGCTCTTCGGATCGGAGGGATCGGAAGCGAAAGCCTTCTTCAGCGTCGCCGTGTCGACGGTTTTCGGATCGATGCCGTTGGCTGCGAGGACGAAATTGGTGAGCTTGCTGTCGGCCAGCAGATCCGTGACGCTCTTTACGTTGGCAATGTTGGTTGCAAAGTAGGTGCCAGCGTCCTTGGCATCGCTGGTGGCCTTGGTCAACAGCGCGCCCGTCAGCCCTGCCGTGCTGTGGGTGGAGTATTGAGAGATGAAACTGTTGACCTGCGTCGGCGACAGCGACTGAACCGGAGCCTTCAGATTGCCCTTGCTGTCGAAGTTGAAAGCCTCGGCGAGCGCCGTGAAGCGAGTATCCTTCAGCGAACTGACGTAGCTCTTCGGATCATAGGGATCGCTCTCGAGAATCTGCGTCAGTTGCGACTTCGTCACCTCGTTCGGGCCGATGCCGTAGGCGCGCAGCGCCATCTGATAGAGTTCTGGCGCGCTGTCGTTGGATGTACTGCCGTCAGCGGTATTGCTCGCGAAGAAGTCCTTGATGGTCTTCACGTTGCCAAGGCGGTTCTTATAGTTGTTGACAGCGTCCGTCGTCAGGTTCGATTGCGAGGTCTTGTAATTGGTCATGTAGGCCGTCGAGGCAGCGTTGGTGGCGCTTTGCGACTGCGCTGTCTGACCTGCAGGGAGCGTTCCGTCCGATTGGAAATTGAAGGCGGCGACGACATTCGTCAGGCCGAAGATCGAAGCGGTCGTCGGATCGGAGAAGGCGTTCTTGAAAACAACCGTGGGCGTGGTCGGGTCGATACCATAGGCCGTCTTGATATAGTCGAAGAGACGCGAATCCGACGTCAGTTGATCGATCGACGTCACCGAGCCGATGTGATCCTTATAGTACTGGTCGTTGTCTGCTGCACCGACACTGGTGACGAACGACGGTACGGTGGAATTGTAGGCGCTCATCACATCGGACTGCTGACCCAGCGTCTGCGGCCCTCCGACGTAGTTCGTGGCATAGGCAGCCGTCATGGCATTCACCTGATCCGACGTTTGCGCCTGCGAACCGGAGGCGACGGTCCCGTCGCTCTGGAAATTGAATTGCGCCATGACGCTCGTCAGCCCGTTCGACGTCGCGACGCCGGCATCCTCGGCCGAAGCATTGAACTGGTCGGCGGTGATATAGGCCGGAATGTTGAGAGCAGTCTTGACGTACTGGAAAAGCCGCGGGTTGGAGGTCAGCTGATCGACCGAGGTGATATTGCCGATATTCGCCTGGTAGTAGGCCGTGTCGCTGTCAGACGTTGAAGCCTTCACCGTACCGTCGGCGTTGAAATTGAATGCGGCCGCAAGAGCCTTGTCGGCCGTGCCGCCGTTCTGGTTCAGATAGCTGTTGGGATCGTTTGGATCGCTCGTCAGCATCTGCTTCAAGCTATCGTTCGAGGTATAGGTCGGATCGAGGCCATAGGCCTGCAGCACGTAGTTTCGCAGGCGCGTATTGCCAAGAAGGTCATCGACCGTCTTAACCGAGCCGATATTCTGACTGTAATAGCTCGTTTCGGTAGCCGCGGACGTCTCTTCATTTGTAAACGATTGCTGATAAAGGCCGATGAGATCGTCTTCCTGCGCGCTCGTTTGCGCCGAATTCGTGCTGCCCGTGCCGAAATTGAACGCCGCGGCAAAGGCCTTGTATCGCGGATCGTTCAGCTGGTTCGCAAAACTGCTGGAATCGCTCAGGTTGCTCGTCAGCACCTGTTTCATAAAGGCCTTGGCATAGGTCATGTCGGAGAGCCCGTAGGCTTCCATGGCATAACTGTATAGCTGATAGTCATTCACGAAGTCGTCGACGTTGGTTACTTTGCCGATATTGGCATTGTAATAGTCGATCTGACGCTTGCTTTGCGCCTGCGTCGCCACCTGGTTGAGCGAGGTGGCCATATCTCTGGTTGCGATCGTATAACCAAGATAGGTGGAAATCATCAGCAGAATCCCAATAGATCTTCAATATAGTCGGCGAATCCATCTACGATTATTACATGCAAACCTTACCCGAGACTTACACGTACTCGTCTTATACGTGTACTATATTGAGGCGGCGGCCCTGCCGTGTATTCACCTTATGGAAACCCTGATGCATTCGACTTTGCTAACCATTTGAGGACGCAAAGTTTTCTTAACCTCGATTTTTAAGCTGTCTGGAAGGGACGCCGCCTAATCTGCCCAACAACGAGAGGACAAAAGTTCTCCGAGAGAAGACCGGAAACCGGCTCTCAGGTAAAGCAAGGGTAGAGAATCGATGACAAATACCGTCCTGAAGCCCGATTGGGCTGGAACCACACTGCGACTTGATCCGACGCGCTTTCCGCAACAGGTCAGCTACGCCATGAATGGTGCCGAGGGTGACGTCACCATCACGATCGACGAGCGCGGCGCGGTGCTGCGCAAGATCCTGCCGTCCAGCGGACTGCCGCTGTCCGTCGCTCTGCCAAAGCGCGCTTTCATGGGTGTTGCAGCCCGCGCCATCGACCATGGCGACGGCGAAGTCACCGTCACGCTGGAACTGCATCACTCCGATCCGGACCTCTGCATCCCCCTTCTCGTCGCTCACGACTTGAGTGACATCGCCGCCGACTGGCGCTCCTGGTCGGAAGCCTTCCGTATTCCGATGCTGATGATCGAAGCCGACGGGGTTGCTCGCCCGCTGGAAGAACATCTCGGCGGCGTCCGTTCGCAGGACAGCCAGCCGCGTCGCCGCCACGCCTACTTTGCCGACCGCCGCCCGCGCTTCCTGGTGCGCCGCTCCACCGGCAAGCTCGGCATCAAGATGAAGATCGAAGGCCGCGAGATCATCGCAAGGCGCTGAGCCCGGCAAAGACAATTCCCGATACGATCGGAGAGCGGCCGCGCGAGATTCACTCCCGCGGCCGCAATCATTATGGCTCCAACGATCGCTCCATGACGATCGTGAGCTCTTCCCCGTAGTAACGATCTTCCACGACCTCGAAACCGAGCCTGGCGTAGAAACCTTGGGCGGTGACCGATGATGGTACGGTTAGGGTCTTGACGCCTTGCGCTTGCGCTGCGCCGATGATCGCGGTCATGAGCCTGGAGCCGATGCCCAGCTTCTGCGCCGAAGGCGACACGAATACGCTGCGGACGACGGCTCCGTCGAGGCTGCCGGTGCCTAACACGGCTCCGCCTTCAGCCGCGACGAAGACCATTCGAGAGCGCAGAAGGCTGCGCACGGCGGCGGGGCTGAAGTTTTCAACGACGCGATCGATAATCGCAGGGGAATAATCCCTGGCATTGGTCCGGCGCAGCGCGTCCACGATCACCAGGCTGATTGCTTCTGCATCCCCCTCCCGTGCCAGGCGAATTTCACAGGCCACCGCAAAACCTCACCAGCGGTTGTTAAGGAACGAGGAACAGAAACGACAGAAAGAGCCCGGCAAAGATGATCAGACCGACCCGGTTGTTGGATTTGAACAGGGCAAGGCATTGCTCCCCGTCGTTGATGTCGAGCACGGCGATCTGATAGGCGAACATGCCGCCAGCAATGATCAGGCCAATGTAGGACAGGCCGCCCGCTCCGGCCAGGGCAAAGGCAACCAGCATCGAAAGCAGCGTCGCGCCGTAGAGGCCGACCAGCCAGAGGCGCGTCTGGTCGCCGAACAACCGCGCGGTCGAACGTACGCCGATCAGCTCGTCGTCCTCCTTGTCCTGATGCGCATAGATCGTGTCGTATCCGATCGTCCAGAGGATCGCGGCCAGGTAGAGAACAATCGACGCCAAGGACAGGTTGCCGAAAAGGCCGGCCCATCCCATCAGGGCGCCCCAGGAAAAAGCGAGCCCGAGGAAGAATTGCGGCCAGTCGGTGAAGCGCTTGGCGAAAGGATAGAGCGCGACGATACCGAGCGACAGCATGCCGAGGATGACGGTAAACCAGTTGAACTGCAGCACAACCAGCAGGCCGACGAGAGCCTGAAGCGCGATGAAGACCTTGGCTTGAAGGCGCGTCACGCGGCCCGATGGCAGCGGGCGCGACCGGGTGCGCGCCACCGACATGTCGATCTCGTGGTCGACCAGATCATTATAGGTGCAGCCGGCGCCCCGCATGGCGACCGCGCCGATGAAATAAAGCGCGAGGTGATAGATCACGACCAGGCCCGGCGAACCCCGTCCCATCGAAATCGAGGCATTGGCGGCGAGCGCCACCGACCAGAAACACGGCCACATCAGGAGCTGCCAGCCGATCGGCCTGTCCCAGCGCGCCAGCTGCGCATAGGGCCAGAGCCACGGGGGCAGCACTCGATACACCCAGTTTCCGGATGGCGCGTCAGCGACGCGCCCGTTGATGTCGCCTGTCTTTTGCATGAGCGAGTAGTAGTGATATCAGGCGTTCAAGGTCAAGCGGCGACGGGGCCGCAGCCCCGCTCATTCGTCAGTTGGCCGTGAAGTTGAACTTGTAGCTGGCCGACATGCCAATGAGGAGCTGGTTGCGGTCGCCGCGCTCGCGCACGAGGCTGCTGTCGGCGGCAGGGCCAGTCAGGCGCGTATATTCGAGGAATGTGCTGGTGGTCCAGTTCTCCGATGCCTTCCAGGTCAATGCACCGCCAACACCAACGGATTTGATGCCGCCTCCTGGATTATACGGGCTAAGGCCCGATGCCGCCGACTCCCGGGCATTAACGCCATAATAGGTGTTGAAATAGTCGCTCGAGGCGACAGTCATACGGGGGCCGCCGGACAGGCGTAGTTCCGGGGTGATGTCGGTGAAGGCATCGACGGCGGCATCGGCGACGAGGCCGCTATGGGCACGGATGCCCTGGCGCACTTCGACACGCGCGCGCAGCCAATCGGTCGGATAGACCTCGGCGAAACCGCCGGCCTCCAGGCCCCATTTCACCTTTTTAAGCCCTTTGAGTTCACTGCCGTCGCTGGTGTCGCGGCTGCGCACGAACTTGCCGACGATACCGACCCGAAAGGCATCACTCTCGATGAGAGCGAAGGACGGATTGTCGTTACGCGAGGAGAAACGCGGGCCTGGCCCCTGCCTGCCGACCGACACCAGCGGCTGCCATTGCAGCCTGTTGTGCTTGCCGCCTTCGAATTTGGGCGCAGAGAAACCGGCCGCGCCGACGCTTAGATACCAATTGCCCGACCAGAAATGCTGGCCGTCTGCGGCGGCCGCAGAAGCAGAAGCGACGAGCAAACCGAAACTGATGAAAAGACGCGATCTCGCGAACATGATGCAACCCCCTGATACGCAATACAAAAGGCCATACACGCGGCCCTAGAGTTGCCCCAAACTATTCGGATCGCGTTACCGCTCTCTTAACCACAACGAACTGTTACCGACGGCAGCGAATTTAAGTGGAAAACCGGCCCAGCCGTTGCTTTGCGCCGACGTGCCGCGGTGATTTAAATCCGAAATGGATTATTCAATCACAGGTACTGATCGGATGGTGCGGGCAATATCTGATCAATCGAAGCCCCATAGTCTGCAGAGAGAAACACATGAAGACCACATCCCTGATTTCCCTGGGCTTATTTCTCGGCATCGGCGTGGCACTCTCAAGCTGTGTCGGCACTCCGATCAGCGGCGCCAAGCAAAGCCAGTTTTCCGTCAGGGCCGCATCCGGCAAGAAGACAAAAATCACCAGCGCTTCTCTTGTAAAGCAGGATTGCACCTTCGCAGGCTTCCCGTATACGGGCGTCGTCAAGGATCCGGCCCATGGCAAGGTCGAGGTCGAGCATGGCCCGGTGGCCGCGAAATTCCCGAAGGACAGCAACGCCTATCTGTGCAGCGGCAAGACAGTTCAGGGCAACATCATCTACTATACGCCAAACGCCGGCTTCACCGGGACGGATCAGTTCACGCTGCGGCTGACGGGATTGCATACCGACGGCACGGTGCAGGACGGAACGTTCAAGGTTCATGTCGGGCGATAGCCCGAAAGTCGGTCAACCCGGCAACGGCAACCCAGAAATGCGAACGCCGGCCCATGGAAATCCAAGGGCCGGCGCGATGAAGTGACGATAGGGAATTTTAGAACGTTACCTTTTCCAGAGGCGCGCGCGTTGCCTCGAATTCCCTGAGCTTTGCCTCGCGCTCGCCGATGTAATTGCGGTTGTCGGGAACGGCGAACTGGTTCTTGGCGATCTGAATCTGCATGATGAAAAGCTCATCCCAGCGGAAGCCCATTTCGGAGCCGGCCAGATAGAATTCCCACATGCGGAAGAACTTCTCGTCGTAGAGCGCAACGGCGTCGGCCTTGCGGGCGACGAAGTTGTTGCGCCAATGCCTGAGCGTATAGGCATAGTGCATCGGCAGGGTTTCGACGTCCCTCGTCAGCAGACCGGCCTTCTCGAGCGGCGGCGTGGTCTCGCCGATCGACGGGATGTAGCCACCCGGGAAAATATACTTTTCGATGAAGGCGTTGGTGGCGTAGCTCGGCTTCGGACGCGCGATGGAATGAAGCAACATCACGCCATTATCATCAAGCAGCTCCGAAACCTTGCGGAAGAACTTGCCGTAATCGCCGATACCGACATGTTCGAACATGCCGACGGAAACGATGCGGTCGAATTTCTTGCCGGTCAGGTAACGATAGTCCTGGAGTTCGAAGCGGACGCGATCGGACAGGCCGCGCTTGGCCGCACGTTCGCGAGATACTTTCAGCTGTTCTTCGCTGAGCGTGATGCCGGTGACGTCAAGGCCCGGATAGGCCTCCGCCAGATACATGGCCATGCCACCCCAGCCAGAACCGATCTCCAGCACCTTCTGACCCGGCTCGACCAACAGCTTCGCGGCGATATGGCGCTTCTTGGCCACCTGCGCTTCGTAGAGGCTGATGCCGGGCGGATTGAAATAGGCGCAGGAATATTGCCAATCCTCATCGAGGAAGAGATCGAACAGCTTCGCCGACAGGTCGTAGTGATGCGCAACATTGTATTTGTTGCGATTGACCGGCGAGCGGCTCTTGAGCTGCTGCCAGACGATACGTCCGAACAGCAGCGCCGCCATGCGGAAATCGAAGATTTCGTTGGTGGTATTCTGCTTCACCAGCGAGAGGAATTCATAGATATCCCCCTGCTCTAGAATGAAGCGGCCCTCCATGTACATCTCGCCGAGCTTCAGCGTCGGATCGCGCGCAATCGCGTCTTCCGCCTGCTGGTCGGCAATGCGCGCCACGATCGTTTCGCCGGAGCCGTCACCGATCGTGTGCGTCTCGCCGGATGCGAGCGTGAGCTTGAAGGAGCCTTTACGGATGAGTTTCTTAACGAGAGAAAGAAGTGCCGACGCCATGGACGCCTCGAATGTTATGACATGACATTAAGGCAGACTTTAGCGCCTCACAGCTGAGTGGCAAGATCAGCTTTTCGCACAGGTTGGCACTCTGGCAACAACTCTGCCAGAGTGTGACATTCTTGCATAATCTCTCGCTAAGTCCTTATTTTCGTTTGAGTGCGTCCGCCAAGGCGGCACCAAAACTACCCCGTTCTTCGGTCTTTGGGCGGCTATTGTTCTTAACGCTAGCGTTGCGGGCACCGTTCTGCTCGCGCGACTCACGCCCTGAGGGGGCCGCCGCAGTGCCGCCATCTTTGCGCATCGACAGGGCGATTCGCTTCCGCTTCGCGTCGACCTCGACCACTCTCACCTTGACCACGTCGCCGGCCTTCACGACCTCATGCGGATCCTTGACGAAGCGGTCGGCCAGTTGCGAGACATGCACCAAACCGTCCTGGTGGACGCCAATATCGACGAAGGCGCCAAAGGCGGCGACATTGGTAACAGTCCCCTCCAGCAACATGCCAAGCTTGAGGTCGCTGATCTCGTTCACGCCTTCGGCGAAGGTCGCGGTCTTGAAGCTCGGACGCGGGTCGCGGCCGGGCTTCTCCAGCTCGGCGATGATATCTCGCACGGTCGGCAGACCGAATTTCTCGTCGATGAACTGTCTGGGATCGACGGACTTCAGCGCAGCCGTATCGCCCATCAGCGTGCGCAGGTCGCGACCGCAGGCGGCGACAATCTTCTTGGCGACACCGTAGGCTTCCGGATGCACGGAGGAAGCATCCAGCGGCTCCTTGCCATTGGGGATGCGCAGGAAGCCCGCGCATTGCTCGAAGGTACGTTGACCGAGACGCGCGACCTTCAACAGATCGCGACGGGTTTCGAAGGCGCCTTCACCATCACGATGCTTGACGATCGCCTCGGCGATCGAGGGGCCGAGGCCGGAGACGCGGGCCAGCAGCGGCGCCGAGGCCGTGTTCAGGTCGACGCCGACGGCATTCACCGCATCTTCGACGACCGCATCCAGCGAACGGGAGAGCTTCTGCTGGTCGACATCGTGCTGATATTGGCCGACGCCGATCGACTTCGGCTCAATCTTCACCAGTTCGGCCAGCGGATCCTGCAGGCGGCGGGCGATGGAGACGGCACCGCGCAGCGAGACATCGAGGCCGGGGAACTCAAGCGCTGCCGTTTCCGAGGCGGAATAGACGGAGGCGCCTGCCTCCGAGACGATGACCTTGGTGGGCTTCGGCGCCGGCAATTCCGCCAGCATATCGGCCACCAGCTTTTCCGTCTCGCGGCTGCCGGTGCCGTTGCCGATGGAGATCAGCTCGACCTTGTGCTTACGGATGAGGGCCGCAAGGGTCGCCTGCGTGCCGCGCACATCGTTCTTCGGCGGGAAAGGATAGACCGTCGTCGTCTCCAAGAGCTTGCCGGTGCCGTCGACGACAGCCACCTTGACGCCGGTACGGATGCCCGGATCGAGGCCCATGGTGGAGCGCGAGCCGGCGGGCGCGGCCAGCAGCAGATCCTTCAGATTGCGGGCGAAAACATGGATCGCCTCTTCTTCGGCGCGCTCGCGCAGTTCGCGCATCAGGTCGAGCGACAGCGACATGGAGAGCTTCACACGCCACGTCCAGCTCGCAACCTCGGTGAGCCAGCGGTCGCCAGGCCGGTTCGGGCCGATCTCGTAGGCGGTGGTGATCATCCGCTCGACAGGCTTGTTCGGGGAGACGGCATCAACATCGACTTCGATATTCAGCGTCAGGAACTCTTCGTTCCAGCCGCGCAGCATGGCGAGTGCACGATGGCCGGGGGCTGTCGCCCAGCGCTCCTGATGCGCGAAGTAATCGGAGAATTTGGCGCCGGCCTCCTGCTTGCCGTCGACGACGGCAGCTTTGAGGGTGGCGTTCACCTTCATATAGCCGCGCAGCTTGCCGAGCAGGTCGGCATTTTCGGCAATGCCTTCGGCGATGATGTCGCGCGCGCCCTCGAGCGCCGTCTTCACATCCGTAACCTCGACTGTGATGAAGCCTTCGGCGAGAGCCGCCGGCTCCTTCGAGCGATCGGCGAGGATCGTATCGGCGAGCGGGCCGAGGCCGCGCTCCCTGGCGATTTCGGCACGGGTGCGGCGCTTGGGCTTATAAGGCAGATAAAGATCTTCCAGCTCGGCCTTGGTGGCAACGGTGGCGACCTTGCGCATAAGCTCGTCGGTCATCTTGCCCTGGCCGGTGATGGATTCGACAATGGCGGCGCGGCGGGCTTCCAGTTCGCGCAGATAGACCAGCCGTTCGGCCAGCGTGCGGAGCTGCGTGTCATCGAGACCACCCGTCACTTCCTTGCGGTAGCGGGCTATGAACGGCACGGTCGCGCCTTCGTCGAGAAGCTCGATGGCTGATTTGGCCTGATCCGGGCGGGCATTGATCTCGGCGGCAATGGTTGCGGCAAGGGAACGAATATCGGCGGCCATGTGACTCTCTGAACTGGACAATCGTGAAGGGGACCATAAGCACGATCCCGCTGGCATAAGAAACAGTTTTCGACGCGGATCGTGCCGATCCACGCAGGAACCGGACGATCTCGCGTCGAAATCGCATCTCGCTTTAGCGATAGAAAAAGGCGTGGCAATGTTGGTCGCGGAACCTCCACAGGATTTGATGCTTGACCTTTGGGCCACGCCCGCTTAACCGCGCAAAGGAACGCAACGAAAGGGCAAGCCATGAGAGTTCTGTTGATCGGATCGGGCGGACGCGAGCACGCACTGGCCTGGAAACTGGCGCAATCGCCTCTCATGACAGAGTTCTACGCCGCGCCTGGTAATCCCGGCATCGCCGAGCATGCGACGCTGGCGGCACTCGATATCGACAATCACGATGCTGTCGTCGCCTTCTGCAAAGAGAAAGCCATCGACTTCGTGGTTGTCGGGCCGGAAGCGCCGCTGGTCGCGGGTATTGCAGACGCGCTGCGGGCCGCTGGCATCGCCGTATTCGGCCCTTCGGCAGCGGCGGCACAGCTCGAGGGATCCAAGGGCTTCACCAAGGATATCTGCGCCCGCTACGACATCCCGACCGGGGCCTATCAGCGCTTCAACAACGGGCCGAAGGCGAAGGCCTATGTTCGTGCGCAGGGTGCGCCGATCGTCGTCAAGGCCGACGGGCTTGCCGCCGGCAAGGGCGTGACGGTCGCCATGACGGTCGACGAAGCATTGGCGGCCATCGACGATTGCTTCGAAGGTGCATTTGGCGAGGCCGGTGCGGAAGTCGTGATCGAAGCCTATCTCGATGGCGAGGAGGCAAGTTTCTTCTGCCTCTGCGACGGCAAGCATGCTCTGGCGCTGGCCACCGCACAGGACCACAAGCGCGTCGGCGACGGCGACACAGGCCCGAACACGGGCGGCATGGGCGCCTACTCCCCGGCTCCGGTCATGACGCCGGACATGGTCGAGCGCACGATGAAGGAAATCATCGAGCCGACAATGCGGGGCATGGCGGAAAGCGGCCATCCCTTCAGTGGCGTCTTCTTTGCGGGGTTGATGATCACCGCCAAGGGTCCGGAACTCATCGAATACAATGTCCGCTTCGGTGATCCGGAATGCCAGGTGCTGATGATGCGGCTGAAGAGTGATCTGCTGCCGCTGCTCTTTGCCTGCTCCAACGGTACGCTCGATCAGGTGAGCGCCGAGTGGAGCGACGACCCGGCACTGACCGTGGTCATGGCCTCCAAAGGCTATCCCGGCTCCTACGCCAAGAATACGCCGATTGCGGCACTCCCCGCCGACAGCGAGGGATCGAAGGTGTTTCATGCCGGCACAGCCTTGAAGGATGGAGCGCTGGTGGCGACCGGCGGCCGCGTTCTCAACGTCACCGCGACCGGCAAGACTGTCGGCGAGGCACAGAAGCGCGCCTATGCGCTTGCCGGTGACGTGGAATGGGAAAACGGCTTTCACCGCAACGACATCGGCTGGCGTGCAGTCGAGCGCGAAGGGTAAACAAACGGCCGATGCCTCAGCCGGCAGTCCATTAAATCTTTACCTAATCTCCTGACGGTATGGAAACAAAGCTTCGCTAAAGTCTCCTTCAATCTGAAGCGTGTCGCGATCTCCGGGATTCGCGCTCCGCGCTTCAGGCCTTTGATTTCACGCATGTCATTATCGCAAAACCGCTCTACACTTTTGCGCGACATGCTTTGGATGGAGTTGTTTGCGATGCGTTCCTTCTTCCTGACCTTGGCATGCGTGCTGGCCGGTGGTTCGGCCATGGCTTCGTCCATCCAGTCCATCGACGGCACGATGCGCGGCGACAAGACCAGCATTGTCGAGAAGAGCTGCGCAGAGTGCCCTCCCCTCAAGCCGCAGGAGAGGGAAAAGGAATACACCGTCCCGACCCTCGCGCCCGGCACTCAATCGGTTGCCATTCAGACGATCGACGGCGAAAAGAGGGTCGTGCGCACCGAGGCCTGGATGGGCGGCTCCCCGGTGATGTTCGTCAGCAAACCTACCCCGGAAGCGCTGGCTGCTGCCGGCACCTCTCCTGACGGTATTGACCTCACGGCCAAGACGGCATCGCTGTTGGCGACGGCTCACGAACCCGCACGTCTTGATATCTCTACCTTCGAGCTTCGTCAGTAAGAGCTGGATTTACTGCTCTGCCTCCTCACGACTTGCGCCGCGAGTTCAAGATTCTCGGTTATTATGCGAATCTACATTTAAGAACATTCGAATTATCAAAATAAAAGATCCGTGGTTCCAGTAAAAGCTGCCATTGGCGACAACTCAAACCGGATATTACTGTTGCCTGCAGGAGCATATCCCCGGTTTCATCTAGGGTAAGATACAACCATGTCCCTGCAATTAAAGATTTTTTAGACATAAACGGCGATTTTACTGTCCACCGGACAGCAGCATGTCATTCAAGCAGCGGCAAACGTATTGGGTCTCTCTCAGGCGCTCGCACAGGCGGTAGGATACCGCACCGGTACCCAGTTACCTGTGGAGGCACTATTGAAGAATCTCAAGATCGCACATCAACTATTTGCCCTGCTCGGCGTCCTAATGGCCGCCTTCGCCGTGGCCACTTATTTTCAGATCAAGTCTCAGGCCGATTCCATCTATGACGACCGCTTCGATATGCTGCGCACGCAGGTCGAATCCGGCGTTTCCGTTTTGAACCAGTATTATCAGCGCGAAAAATCCGGCGAGCTGACGCATGAGGCGGCCCAGGCCGAGGCCTTCAAGGTCTTGTCGCATGTCAGCTTCGCACCGGCGGGCTATCTCTTCGGTTTCGACTACAATGTCGTGCAGCGCATTCACCCGAGCCCGGTCAATATCGGCAAGGACATGTCCTCGCAGGTCGACAAGAACGGCACCCATTTCAGCAAGGAAATGGTCGAGAAGGCCATCAAGGGTGGCGGCCGCACCATCTACTATTGGAACAAGCCCGGCCATCCCGAAAGCGACTTCTTTCTGAAGGGCAGCTACTCGGCCGCTTTCGACCCCTGGCAGATCGTGCTCGGCTGCGGCGTCTACATGGATGACCTGCAGGAGCAGATCAACACGACCATGTGGCGCGCCCTGCTCATCTGCGGCATCGTCTTCGTCATCGGCATCGGTGCGGCTCTCTATTGCATCCGCGGGATCACCCGACCACTCGCCAATGTCCACGCCGCCCTCAAGGCCGTAGCCGATGAAGACGTGAAGATCACAATCCCACACGTCGAGATGCGCAACGAAATCGGCCTTATGGCCAAGGCGACCCAGGCGTTGCAGGAAAAGATCCGCGAACGCCACATGCTGGCCGACCGACAGGCAGCCCAGGAACTCGAAATCAGCAGCGAGCGCGAACAGAACATGCGCCAGCAGCAGGACGAAGCCCGCGAGCAGGCGCGCGTCGTCTCCGTCATTGGCAAGGCGCTGGAAGACCTCGCCCGCGGCGATCTGACGGTGCGTTGCGGCGATCTCGGCGCCAGCTACGCCGGCCTTCGCAACAACTTCAACGAGGCGCTGTCGCATCTCGAAGCCGCAATGGGTCGCGTCAATGCCAAGGGCAACGACATCGGCCTCAGCAAGGAAGAAATCCGCCGCGCCTCCAACGAACTGTCGCAGCGCACCGAACGCCAGGCCGCCAGCCTGGAAGAGACGTCGGCGGCACTCGACGAGCTCACTGTCGCCGTCCGCCAGACGGCGGAGGGCGCACATGAGGCCAGCAAGCGCGTTCACTCCGTCAGCACCGAGGCCTCGCGTAGCGACGCAGTCGTTGCCCAGGCAATCGAAGCCATGAGCGGCATCGAAAGATCTTCCTCTGAAATCGGCAAGATCATCGGCGTCATCGACGAGATCGCCTTTCAGACCAACCTGCTTGCGCTCAATGCCGGCGTCGAGGCCGCCAGAGCCGGCGAATCGGGCAAGGGCTTTGCTGTCGTCGCCCAGGAAGTGCGTGAACTGGCCCAGCGCTCTGCGGCAGCCGCCAAGGAGATCAAGGATCAGATCGCTCGCTCCTCCGGCCAGGTCGACCAGGGCGTCCGTCTCGTCGGCGAAGCAGGCGAAGCGCTGAAGCGCATCTCCGACCAGATCAAGGCCGCCAACGAGATCGTCTCGAAGATCGCCCACAGCGCCTCCGAGCAGGATACGACGCTGCGCTCGATCTCCTCCTCGATGAACCAGCTCGATGCCGCCACGCAGCAGAACGCCGCAATGGCCGAAGAGACCACCGCATCGGCCGAGACGCTCGCCGCCGACACGGAAGATCTTCTCGCCCTCATCCGCGGCTTCCGCGTTGCCGAAGGCCGCTCGGCCATGGATCATCGCCGCGCCGCCTAATCAGCGTAGGGCAGAAAACCGAAACCGCCGGGCTCGCGTCCGGCGGTTTTCTTTTGAGCTGCGATTGGTTGCTTTAGTCTGCGATTTTCAGCCGCGCGACCAGGCTGTCGATCTCGCGGTCGGAATAAACCTCGATGCCGGCCTGCTTGAGCAATGCCGCTGTGACGCCCATGCCATTCTGCCGGCCGCCGGAGAATGAGCCGTCATAGATGAAGCCGGAGCCGCAGGACGGGCTGCCGTCGATCAAGAGAGCGTAGCGACAGCCGGTTTCCTGTGCGAGCGCCAACGCATTTTCCGCTGCCCGACGAAACTCCGCCGTGACATCGCCGCCAGTGATCTCCATGACCGTTGCCGTGCCGGCAAGCACATCCTTGCCGGTTGCGCCGCCTGCAATCTCAGCCGGTGGCCTCGGTACGGCCATCCCTGCGGACATTTCCGGACAGATCGTCACCAACAGCCCCTCTTCGCGCCAGCGATCGATCGCCGGATGGATGAGCGGCTTGGAACGGCCGTCATAGCGAACGGCATGGCCCATGAGGCAGGCGCTGACGAGGATCTTTCCGGTCATCGCGCGCCCATGCCTTATCCCGCGATTTTCGAGAAGTCGGCGACGGTGCCGGTTGCCTCGCGGATCAGACGCAGCAGCGCCAGACGATTGGCGCGGATGGCGGCGTCTTCGTCATTGACGAGTACATCTTCGAAAAAGCGATCCACGGGCGCGCGCAGCTTGGAAAGGGCTGCCATGGCCGAGCGGAAATCTTCCTTGGCAATTGCGTCGGAAGCCTCGGCGGAGGCAGCCTTGACGGCGGCGAAGAGATCCTTTTCCGCATCGAGCTTCAGCAGGGCTTCCGAAACGCTATCGGCAACGACGGTGCCCTTCTTCTCTTCGGCAGCGAGAAGCTGGGTGGCACGCTTGGTGCCCGCCAGCAGGTTCTTGCCGTCCTCGGAGGTGATGAAGGCGGTCAGCGCCTCGACGCGACGGGCGACCATCAGCAGATCGTCAGTCTCCGGCGTCAGCACTGCGTCTATCAGATCGTGGCGGGCGCCAAGATCGCGGAGATAAACCTTGAGACGATCATGGAAGAAAGCGAGCAGGTCTGCATCCTTGGTGGTCGCGAGCAGCGGCAGGCGCACGCCGCGTTCCAGGAGGATGCGGACGACGCCAAGCGCGGCACGGCGCAACGCGTAGGGGTCCTTCGAGCCCGTCGGCTTTTCGTCGATCGCCCAGAAGCCGACGAGCGTATCCAGCTTGTCGGCGAGCGCGACCGTGATCGCGACCTTGTCTTCGGGGACGCGGTCGGACGGGCCTTGCGGCTTGTAGTGATCCTCGATAGCGGCGGCGACCGAGCCGTTCTCGCCCTGCAGTGCCGCATATTTGCGACCCATGAGGCCCTGAAGCTCGGGGAACTCGCCGACGGCTTCGGTGCGAAGGTCAGCCTTGGCCAGCACAACGGCGCGATCGACCAGAGCGGCATCGGCGCCAGTAATTTTGGCGAGGTCAGTGGCCAGCGCACGGATGCGGGCGACACGCTCGCCCTGGCTGCCGAGCTTGGCATGGAAGGTGACGTTCAATGCGTCGAGCTTCGCCATGCGCTGATCGAGCGGCTTCTTTAGGTCGAGACCGAATTTTTTAGCAGAAGCTTCCAGCGTTTCGAGATCGGGCAGATCGCCCTGGTCACGCTTCCAGAAGTGCAGCGCGTCGGACAGACGGGCGCGCACGACCTTGCCGTTGCCGTGGATGATTTCCTTGCCGCCATCCGTCGCCTGGATATTGGCGACGAGAATGAAGCGGTTGGACAGCGTCTCGCCGGCCTGCGGACGGGTGACGAAACACTTCTGATTGGTCTTGATAGTCAGGCGGATGATCTCGGACGGGATCGACAGATAGTTTTCCTCGAAGGAGCCCATCAGCACCTGCGGCCACTCGACGAGGCCGGATACTTCTTCCAGCAAGCCTTCGTCTTCGACCAGCTCCAGGCCGTTGGCAAAGGCGATGTCGCGGGCATCATGCAGGATGATGTCCTTGCGGCGCTCCGCATCCAGGATGACATTGGCCTTTTCGAGGCTCGAGACATAGTCATCGAAACGCTTGACCGTAATCGGGCCTGGCGCATGGAAGCGATGGCCATAGGTCACGTTGGAAGCAAGGATACCGTCAATCTCGAAGGGGATGACCACGGTCTCTTCATGCTCGGTGCCGAAGGTGCAGACGATCGATTGCAGCGGGCGCACCCAACGCAGCGAGCCGGGCTTTACCGATGCCTTGCCCCAGCGCATGGATTTCGCCCAGGGGAAGTTTCTTATGATGTCGGGCATCACGGCCGCAACGATCTCCTCTGCGGCGCGACCGGGCTTGGAAATCACGGCAACGTAGAAATCGCCCTTCTTCGGGTCACTCTGCACCTGAGCTTCTGAAATCGAAGAAAGGCCTGCGCCACGCAAAAAGCCTTCGATCGCCTTCTCGTTGGCATCGGTGCGCGGACCCTTGCGCTCTTCGCGCACATCGGCCGAGCGCGCGGTCAGGCCGCGAATGTCGAGCGTGAGGCGCCGCGGCGTCCAATATTCCCTGGCCCCCTCATAGGAAAGACCCGCTTCGACCAGGGCATCGGTCACCAGCTTCTTCAGGTCACCGGCAGCCTTGCGCTGCATACGGGCGGGAATTTCCTCGGAGCGGAGTTCGAGAAGGAGATCGGGCATGGGAGCTGTCTTTGCGTTGAGGCAGAAATGGTCCGGGCGGACTTAGCAAGCCCGGCGACAAAAGTCACCAAGGCAAACGGCGAATTTACCACCCTCCACCGCCTCCACCGCCGCCACCGCCTCCGGAGAAGCCACCGCTACCGCTGCCGCCTCCTCCATTACCGAAAGCGGAGGAAGAGCTGGAGGCAGGCGCAGGAATGGTCGAGGCGATGGTGGAAGCCATCGAGGAGGAGAAGTCGCCGATCGTTCCGCCAATGTTGCCCGGACGGAAGTCGCCGGAATACCAGAGCGGCGCATAGGCTGCTGCCGCTGTTGCCCCCGCTGCCGTGGCAAGCCATGTCTCGAAGGCGCTGGACCATGGTTTTTCAACGCCGAGTGCTACCGCATAGGGTAGCAGCGTTTCGAAATGCCCTGGCGACATCTGTGGTGCGCCCTGCATGTTCATCCGGTCGCGCTCCGCCAGCGTCAGATATTGTCTGAGACCGGCAATGCCATCCATCATCTTACGCCCGAGCGGCGTCGGCGCGCCCATCAGGAAATAGAAGACGACGTTAAGCGCGAAAATGCCGACGATGCCTGCGACCAGCGGCAACAGACCTGCCTCCCAGAGCGGCACGACCGCGGCGGCAAAACCGCTAACGGCAATCGAGACGAAGACGAAACCGAAGAAGGCGAAGATCAGCACCGAAACAATGCGCTGGGCGAGGCTCGCATTGTGTCTGCGGAACCTGCGGCCGATCGAGCTCGCAAAGATCGTCACGAAAATCGACAGGAAACCGGGCACGACAATCAGCGGCAGCGCATTCTCGTGCAGACGGCCGAAGATGACGATCGCAGCCAGAACCAGAACAGAAAGGGCAATACCGGCAATCACATAGAGCGAATTGGCCTTGTAGTATTCGCCGCGATGATCGCGCTCGATGGCGCTGCGGAATTTCGAGCCGAGCCGCTGCACCGCCTCGCCGTTCGCCTTGTCGATGACAAGTGGAGAGAATGGCCCGACGGCCTGCATCAGCACCTTGTCGCCACCGCCCAGATCAGTGCCAGCCTTGCCCGTGGGGCGGATGACCACCTTTCCCGCGAGATCGTCGAGAATGACATAACCGCGCACGGCAAGATCGATCGCCGTTGCCGAGAATGCCGTCCAGCTGGAGCTGGCAAAACCCTTGTTGTCGATATAATTGACCAGGGCCGGTGAAATGCCTTCGGGCGGATCCCAGCGCGGGACCATGACGCCGGCCGGCGGGTCGCGGCCAACCGCAATCCAGCTGCGCATGTAGTAGACAAACAGCAGGATCAGGCCGCCGATGGCGATCGTCGTGTCGAGATGATCCCTGAGGAACCAGCCCCATTGCTGGCTGTCGCTCGGCGGCGCAATCGCCCCTTTTGCAAGCTTGATGGCGATTGTCAGACCTTCGGCGCTCGCGAGCGGCCGGGTTGTCGTAAAGGTAGCTACATTGCCGTCCGCGCTGGCGCTGGCACTCTTGCCGTTGGCACCGAGCGGCCCGGTGAAGAAAGCAAGCTGTTGCGGCCGCACGCCGTCAGGCAATGTGACGGTTGCCCTGGCGTTGATGATCGGGAACAGCCAGCCATTGCCGGTCACGTTCCAATAGAGCTCGTCGTGATCGTCGAAATAGCGCATCTGACGATTGGTGTCGTATGTGATGCGAAAGCTATGCGGGCCGGGTTTCAAGACCCGCTCGGCATTGCCGATATATATGCGCTCGCCGCCCCTGATGCGCTCAGTGCGCCAATCCTCCGGCTGGTCGTCACGTTCGACGGACACGACCTTGAAATCCACCTGGATCTCCCGGCCGCCGGCATCGGTCATAACAAGCGGAAAATCGCGGAAAATACCGCGTCTGATGTCTTGGCCTTCCGAATTGACAGCAATGGTCTCGACCACCCGCATGGAGCCGTCGCGATGCAGGGTAATCGCCTGATCGAATTTGGTGATGAGTTCGGCCGCGGTGACAGCCGTTGCGCAAAGCAGCAGGCAGAGAGCCAGGAAGAACCCGCAAAGCCGTGTCATCACTCCCCCAAAGGATGGCCGCGGCGCCGTTGCCGGCGCCGCCTTGCGTCAACAATGCTTCCGCACCCCACCATCCCTCGGAATGGCGGAGCGTCAATCTTCGTAAGAGACCCCGAGCGAAGCCAGCACGTTCCAATAGGACGGGAAGGTCTTGGCTACGCAATCGGGGTCGAGAATGGTGATGCCACCGATCTTCAGGCCGGCGAGCGCAAAGCTCATGGCAATGCGGTGATCGGCGAAACTATCGATCTCCGCAGGCAGCACCTTGCCGGCGAGGCTCGGATCGGATGCAACGATCAGATCGTCGCCCTCTTCCGTGCCGAGGTTCGGAACGATGCGCGACAGGCCGCTCGACAGTGCGCGGATACGGTCGCATTCCTTGACGCGCAGGTTCTCGATGCCGACGAAGCGCACCGGCGTTTCGTTGAAGGCGGCAAGGACGGCAAGCGTCGGGATAGCATCCTGCATCTGCGAGCCGTCGATGACGGCCGGAAGATGCGGGAACTTGGAAATCAGATCATAAGCTTTCGCATCCGGCTGAGAGAACTGTTCGGCCGGGGTGCCAAGATCGATCTTGCCGCCACCAAGCACTTCAGCTGCCCAGAGATAGGTCGCGGCAGAGGCATCCGGCTCGATCAGGAAATCGGCGGCATGATAGCCGGTGGGCTCGACGCGCCAGGCGACGGGGCTCACGCGCTCGACCTTGGCGCCGAAAGCACGCATGGCCGCAACCGTCAGATCGATATAGCCGAGGGCGCCGATATGCTCGCCGAGCAGCTCGATATCGACAGCGCGGTCGCCGCCGGCCGCCATCATCAACAGCGCCGAGACATACTGGCTGGAAAGGCCGCCATCGATCTGCACGCGGTTTGCCTCGAAACGACCGGTGCCATTGACGGTCACGGGCGGGCAGCCGGTTTCGGCCGAAGCGTCGATGCCGAGCGAGCGCAGCGCGTCGACGAGCGGGCCGATCGGCCGCTTGCGCATATGCTCGTCGCCATCGACGATGACCTTGCCTTCGACCAGGGCGGCGGCAGCTGTCAGGAAGCGTGTCGCCGTTCCGGCATTGCCGAGAAAGAGAGGAGCTGCGGGCGCCTTCAGCTTGCCGCTGCCTGTCACGATGAAGGTGGTATCGTCAGGCTCATCGATCGTGACGCCCATGGCGCGCAGCGCTTCGGCCATATAGCGGGTATCGTCGCTCTTCAGCGCGCCTATCAGCCGGCTCGTGCCCTTGGCAAGGCCTGCCAGCAACAGTGCGCGGTTGGTGATCGACTTCGATCCCGGCGGCATGGCGCGCCCGGTCAGAGGCTTGCCCGGCGGGATAATCGTGAGTTTGGCTCTACCCATCATCATTCTCTTTGGTCAGTCAGGAAAACGGCCGATGGCCGTCGGTCGGCATCCTTTACCGCCTCGCATGAAAAACCGATAGCAAAAATCTCAGAACTTTACCGTGGGAACGGCACGATCCGCTTCGTTGGTGATTTCGAAATAGGCTTTCTTCACGAAGCCGAAGGGGCCGGCAATGAGGTTGTTCGGGAAGGTCTCGACCTTGACGTTCAGATCGCGTGCGGCGCCGTTGTAATAGCGACGCGACATCTGGATCTCGTTTTCCGTCTTCTCCAGCGACTGTTGCAGCTCGACGAAGCCCGTATTCGCCTTCAGGTCCGGATAGGCTTCGGAAACGACCATCAGACGGCCAAGCGCCTGGCTGAGAACGCCTTCGGCCGCAGCACGGCCCGCTACATCACCCGCCGGCACGGCCTGTGCCGCATTGCGCGCCTGGGTAACTTCGACCAGCGTCTTGTTCTCATGGCCAGCATAACCTTTGACCGTCTCGACCAGATTGGGAATGAGATCGGCGCGTCGCTTCAACTGCACATCGATGCCGGACCATGCCTCCTCAGCAACCTGGCGGGCGCGAACGAGCCCGTTGTAGATGAAGACGACATAGAGCGCGGCCAGCACTATGACTGCGAGAAGAATAAGCATCTGATATCCCCGTGGCGACTGCAACCATGGGGACACTACAGCATCGGCCCGAAAATCGGAATCGATTTTCGGAAGGCCTGATGCGTAGATTCAAAGACATTGAGCGCCGTGCGAACATTTGTTCTGGGAGCGCCCGTCTCACACGCTCCAACCCAAATTCAGGCTCAGGCGGCCTGCTGGTTCCAGTTGGCGCCGCCTGCATCGGTCAGCAGGAAGGCCTCGCCGCAAGCCTTGGCCAGCGTGCGCACGCGCAGAATATAGCTCTGGCGTTCCGTCACCGAAATGACGCCGCGGGCATCGAGCAGGTTGAAGACATGGCTCGCCTTGATGCACTGGTCGTATGCCGGGAAGACGCACTTGTGCAGGCGATGGCTTTCGCTGTCGCCAGGGGCGCCGGCTGCCAGCAATGCCTGGCATTCCTTCTCCGCATCGATGAAGTGGCGATGCAGCATCTCGGTATTGGCATATTCGAAATTATGCCGGGAATATTCCTGCTCGGCCTGCAGGAACACATCGCCATAGGTGATCTTGTCTTCGCCTTCGAGGCCGTTGAAATTCAGGTCATAGACGCTGTCGACGCCCTGCACATAGGTCGCAAGACGCTCCAGACCGTAGGTCAGCTCGCCGGCAACCGGCGCGCATTCAATGCCGCAGACCTGCTGGAAATAAGTGAACTGCGAGACTTCCATGCCGTCGCACCAGCATTCCCAGCCGAGGCCCCATGCGCCGAGCGTCGGGCTTTCCCAGTCGTCCTCGACGAAGCGGATATCGTGTAGAAGCGGATCGAGGCCGATCGCCTTCAGCGAGCCGAGATATAGCTCCTGTAGGTTCGTAGGATTGGGCTTCAGGATGACCTGGTACTGATAATAGTGCTGCAAGCGGTTCGGGTTTTCGCCATAGCGGCCGTCGGACGGGCGGCGCGACGGCTGGACATAGGCTGCACGCCACGGCTTGGGGCCGAGAGAGCGCAGCGTGGTGGCCGGATGGAACGTGCCGGCGCCGACTTCCATGTCGTAGGGCTGCAGAACCGCGCAACCCTTGTCGGCCCAGTAATTGTGCAGCGTCAGGATCAACGCCTGAAAGGAGCGCTTCGGGTTCATGTGGTCGGGCACGTTGGCAGTCATGGGAGCTGATTTCTTCTGCTAGCGAATTGTTTGGCGGACAGGTGCCACGGCGGGGCGAATGGGTCAAGGCTTTGCAGCGTAAACCGCTATCCGGCTTGCCTCACCGAGACACGCGGTGCTATTCTTCGTCGCGCTTCACCCGATATTCTCCGGTCTTCGGATCCTTGATCAGCGTTCCCATCGCGCCGGTGCGCCGCTCCGTTTCGGCGCGGCGGGATTTTTCGGCGAGCCGTTGAGCATCGCGAACGAAGCGCCGATACAAGAACCAGATGCCGCCGATGACGACGATGAAGAAGATGATCCGGGACATTACCCAGCGCTCCCGATTACAATCCGTACCGGCCCCACAATGCCTTTTCCTCTGCCGCTTCGGCAAGCCCGGCTGCAAGGCCAGCGCCAAGGCCGTCCATGCTGCCCAGCGAAATGCCCGGAGCCTTGCGACCGAAAAGGCTGCGAGGCGTGGTGACCAGCGCAAGCTTGACCTTGTCGCCGAAGCGTTTCCTCAGCTCCTGGCGCATGTCGCCGAGACCATCGATGAGGCCAAGCTCCAGCCCGCGGCTGCCCGTCCAGAACAGGCCGGAGAACACCGTTCCGTCCGCCGAGAGCTTTCCAGTGCGCCGCTCCAGCACCATATCGATGAAGACCTTGTGGATCTCGAGCTGTAGGCTTTTCAGATACTCGATGTCCTTTTCCTTCTCCGGCTGGAAAGGATCGAGGATCGCCTTGTTCTCGCCGGCGGTATAGACGCGGCGCTCGACCCCGATCTTCTTCAGCAGTTCGGGAAAGCCGAAGCCGCCGGAGACGACGCCGATCGAACCGACGATGGAGGTGGCGTCGGCGATGATCTCGTCACCCGCCAGCGCGATCATGTAGCCGCCGGAGGCAGCAACATCCTCGACGAACACCAGAACTCTCTTGTTTTTCTCGGACGCCAGATCGCGAATGCGATTGTAGATCATGCGCGACTGCACCGGAGAGCCGCCCGGCGAATTGACGACGATGGCGACAGCCGGAGCCGCCTTCATCTCGAAGGCTTTTTCCAAGGCCTGCGCCACACCCGCCAGATTAAGCGATTGCCGCAGCGGGCCGCCGCCGGACGAGATGACGCCGCTCAGCCGGACCACGGGTATGATCACCCGTTCCTTGCGGAAGCGCTTCGGAAGCATGCGTCTCAAGAACTCAACCATTCGTCATCCCTGAATCATGATGTTTGCTGCCCCGTGATGTATGCATGGAAACGGCAAACGCAACATTGCGGGTGTTATTTCCTTGTCCGATCAATACGAACCAGGGTCTATCGACGCGGATATGGTGCGCGGCCATTGTTCATATCGTCGACGAAATCGGTGAATTTATGCGTACCCTCGCCATGCATGGTCAGGGGCGTTCGCAGCGCCAACCTGGCCCTTGATCCCTTGATTGCCGTTACCAGGATGCGCACGGCATTTTCGCCTTCGCGCGGATGGATCGGCGTGATCTCGATGCCGCCGAAGCGACGGCCGCAGGCAGCAATGATCTCGCCGATGGATTCGGGCCGCGCGATCAGCGACAGCTGGCCACCTGATATCATGATAGCGCCTGCCGTGCGTATCCAACGCTCGAACAGCCCTTCCGTCATGGCATGCGCCTCTGCTTTCAGCGCATCGGGTGTCAGACGGTCGCTGGCATCGTTGAAGGGCGGATTCATGATGACATGATGGAAGCTGTCGTCGGCGAGACCCGCTTCGTTACGGGCCTTGCCGATGAGCGTCACGTCGGCCTCGATCACCGAGACGCGAGCCGCAAAACGTGCATTTTCCGGCAGCAGCAGGCTCTTGCGGGCGAATTCGGCCATATCGGGCGAGCGCTCGAACAGCACCACCTCGGCCCGGTCGAGCCGCGAAGCGACGGCCATTCCGGCCGCACCGGCACCAGCGCCGAGATCGGCGACCCGGATCATGCGATCGTCGGCGACGAGCGCGGCCAACAGCATGGCATCCATGCCTGAGCGATGCCCCCTGCCCTTTGGCTGGACAATATGAAACGCGCCGCGATGGAAGGCATCGATGGTTTCGGAAGGACTTTCGGCCATGGCGAACCTCAGCCGCGCGCCGGGCGAAGCTCGTCGCCGAGGCCGGCATCGACGAGGATCCGCCGGGCCTGATCGGCACGCTCCTCCTCCACCAGAAAACGGCGCGGCAGCATGCCGAGCGAGCCTTCCAGGATGCTCATGGCCTGATCCGCAACGAAGCAGTGAATCCCGGCGTCCTTCATCAGACTCTGCGCAAACGAGAGCAGGACGGGATCGTTGGTGCGGATCAGTTCGTGCATAAGCCCTAGAATTCCTGTCAAATTTACGCGACGAGACAATTCGCCTCTTGCCGCTTGTTTCGCCCCTTCTTATTGTGCTTTGCAGAAAATGAACAGGAGTCCGGATCGTTGGGCGTCGTGATACCGCTGGAAGAAAGCAAGAATAAACTGGCATCCATCAAGCCTTTGGTGGATCTGACCAAGGCGGATATGGAACGCGTCAATCAGCTCATCCTGTCCAAGGCCGGCTCGGATGTGCAGATGATCCCCGAGGTTGCGGAGCATCTCATCTCCTCCGGCGGCAAGCGTTTGCGGCCGATGCTGACGATCGCGTCGGCAGCGCTCTACAACTATCAGGGCGACAACCATATCAAGCTCGCGACCTCGGTCGAATTCCTGCATACGGCCACCTTGCTGCATGACGATGTGGTCGACGAAAGCGACCTGCGTCGCGGCAGATCCACCGCCCGCATGATCTGGGGCAACCAGGCAAGCGTGCTCGTCGGCGACTTCCTGCTTGGCCAGGCCTTCCGCATGATGGTGGAAGTCGGCTCGCTCGAAGCACTCGACGTCTTGTCGTCGGCCGCCTGCGTCATTGCCGAAGGCGAAGTGCTGCAGCTCTCCGTTTCCAAGAACATGGAAACGACCGAAGACGATTATCTCTCGGTCATCCGCGCCAAGACGGCCGCGCTTTTCGCAGCTGCAGCAGAAGTCGGCCCGATCGTCGCCAATGCCGGCAAGGCCGAGCGCAATGCGCTGAAATCTTACGGCACCAATCTCGGCCTCGCTTTCCAGCTCGTCGACGATGCGCTCGACTACGGCGGCAAGGCTGCCGATCTCGGCAAGAATGTCGGCGATGATTTCCGCGAGGGCAAGATCACGCTTCCGGTCATCCTCGCCTATCGCCGCGGCACCGAGAAGGAGCGCGCCTTCTGGCGTGACGCCATCGAGACCGGCAACAACAGCGACGAAAATCTCGAAAAAGCCCTGGGCCTGATCACGAAATATGGCGCGCTTGCCGACACGATTGCCCGTGCCATCCACTACGGCACCATCGCCCGCGACGCTCTGGCGCCGCTCCCCGAAACGCCCTGGAAATCGGCACTTCTGGAAGTGATCGATTTCTGCATCGAACGCGTTAATTGATAGCGGCGGACCGAATTTGTTGCAGGGCCGCTTCAAAAAAGCCATCCTGTTGTGAATCAGTTGACACGAACGCTTTATGCCGCCGGCGACTTCGCTGGCCGTCCCTCGATGAAAGGCTTTCTAATGCGGCAGAGACTTGCCATCCGTTTCCTCTCGAGCGTAGCCTTGGCGGCGGTCCTTTCGGTGTCCGCCCTGAGTGTCGCGCGGGCTGAGGACAAGCCGGCAAAGGCGGAAGTCACCGCCCCGGTCGCCTTCGATCCGGATAATGTCGATACCTTCGCCGGCGCCTTCCTTGCCGCCCGCACCGCCGATGTCGATCACGACTATGACACCGCCATCGCGCTTTACAAGAAGGCGCTGATGATCGATCCGGGCAATCCGGAAATCCGCCAGCGTTTGATGATTTCGCTGCTGCTCAACGGCAATCTCGAAGAAGGCGTGAAATACGCCAACGAGCTGAAGAACGACCCCTCCGTCGAGCGCGTCACCACGATCGTTCGCGGCATGGATGCCATCCGCCGCCACGAATACCGGTCCGCGCAGGAAATCCTCAAGTATAACGGTCCGAACGATCTCGACCGGATGATGACCAACCTGCTCTCCGCCTGGGCGCGCGCCGGCTCCGGCCGCGGCAAGGAAGCGATCTCGATGGTCGACAAGATGAAGGGACCGGACTGGTTCAACATCTTCAAGAACTATCATGCCGGCGCCATCGCCCTGTCGATCGGCGATATCAAGTCCGCTCGCTCGCACCTCAACGACGCCATCCTCGATAAGACGGGCGGCGCGACGGCCCCGGACACCTTCATGCGCGCCGTCATGGCGCTTGCACGTCTTGAAGCCAAGGCTGGCGACAAGCAGAAGGCGCTCGATGCGATTTCGGTCGGCGACAACCTCGTCAGCAATTATGCCCCGCTCAATGCGCTGCGCGACAGCATCAGCAAGGGCGATACGCCCGAGCAGCAGGTGACCAATGCCGGCGAAGGCGCGGCCGCCGTGCTCTTCACCGTCGGCGCTGCACTGAACCGCGACGGCGCCGAAGATGTCGTCTCGCTCTATCTGCAGATTGCCAACTCGCTCGATCCCAAGGCTGCCGATACGCTGGTGCTTCTCGGCGGGCTCGCTGAAAAGCAGGATCAGACTGACCGTGCTATCGCCTTCTACAAAAAGGTGCCTGACAATTCGCCAATGTCCCGCATCTCCGAGCTGCAGCTTGGCCTTGCGCTTGCCCAGGCCGGCAAGGTCGACGATGCGCGCAAGCACTTGAAGGCGCTGATCGATTCCGATCCTAACGATATCCGCAGCTACCTCGCCTATGGCAGCGTCCTTTCCGATGCGAAGGACTTCCAGGCCATGGCCGACACGTACGACAAGGCCGTGCAGATCATCGGGCCGGTGCCCAAGCGCAGCGACTGGGCCGTGTTCTTCCAGCGCGGTATCGCCTATGAGCGGCTGAAGAAGTGGCCGGAAGCCGAACCGAACTTCAAAAAGGCTCTGGAGCTGAACCCGGACCAGCCGCAGGTGCTGAATTATCTCGGCTACTCCTGGGTCGACATGAACATGAACCTCGACCAGGGTCTCGACATGATCCGGAAGGCTGTCGATCTGAAGCCGGATGACGGCTACATCGTCGACTCCCTTGGCTGGGCCTATTTCCGCCTCAACCGCTTCGACGATGCCGTGAACGAACTCGAGCGGGCGGCGCAGCTCAAGGCCGGCGACCCGACGATCAACGATCACCTCGGCGACGCCTACTGGCGCGTCAACCGCAAGCTGGAAGCTGTCTACCAGTGGAATCGTGCGCTCGCATCGAAGCCGGAAGAAGCCGATATTCCGAAGATCAAGGAAAAGGTCGAGAAGGGTCTGCCTGCTCTCGACACCGATCCGAAGACCGTCGACAAGAGCAAGCAGCCCGATCCGGCACCGGCGCCAACTCCGGATTCGGGTGCCCCGGCTCCGGTCGATAAGAAGTCCTAAGAAGACTTCCCATGAACGCGATCTTGGCAGCGGGCGATTTCGACCTCACGGAGGAAGCGCCCGCAAAGATCAATCTTGCGCTGCATGTCACCGGCCGTCGCGCCGACGGTTATCATCTCCTCGATATGCTGGTGAGCTTCGCTCGTCATGGCGATCAGCTTGGCTTTCGGGCAAGCAAGCACGACGAATTCAGCCTGTCCGGGCGCTTTGGCCCGCTGCTTTCAGCGGATGCCGAGGCCGGCGACAACCTTGTGCTCAAGGCGCGCGACCTGCTGCGACAGGCGGCGGAGTCTGCCGGCCGCGAAGCCCCCGCAGTCCACATCCATCTGGAAAAGAACCTGCCGATCGCCTCGGGTATCGGCGGCGGCTCGGCAGATGCGGCTGCAACCTTACGCGGGCTGACGCGACTATGGCATCTCACCCTGCCGCAAGAAACCATCAAAGCCATCGCTTTGAAGCTCGGCGCCGATGTGCCGATGTGCCTTGCCAGCCGGCCACTGGTGGCGCGCGGCATCGGCGAGGCGATCGAACTGTTACCGGCCTTTCCGGCCTTTCCCATGGTTCTCGGCAATCCACTTGTCGGGGTGTCGACGCCGGAGGTATTCCGCCAGCTCTCCCGCAAGGATAATCCCCCGCTTCTGTTTCCATCGCAAATGCCGCAGGGACAGAGCGAATGGATCGACACCATCAAGACCCTGCGCAATGATCTCGAACCGCCGGCGCGCACCATATGCGGTGAGATCGCGGCGCTATCCGGCCTGATCGAGAGCCGGTCTGCGATCGTGACGCGCATGTCCGGCTCCGGTGCGACATGTTTCGGCATCTTTGCCGATGTCGACCAGGCGAAGACTGCAGCCGCCGCGCTTCACAGACTAAGGCCCGACTGGTATTTCCAGGCGACCGAGACGATCGCAGGAGGGGTGTAATGGCAGGCGCAGTCAACGAGAGATCCTTCATCCCTGTCGGCATCGCGGTGCTCACCGTGTCCGATACACGGACACTCGCCGACGACAAGTCAGGCGATACGCTGGTCGCCCGCATCGCGGACGCCGGGCACAGGCTTGCCGCTCGCGCCATCGTTCCCGATGACAAGGAACGCATCCGCGCGCAGGTGGAGACCTGGACAAAGGACGACGCAGTGGATGTCGTGATTACCACGGGAGGCACCGGCTTTACCGGCCGCGACGTGACGCCGGAGGCGCTCGAACCATTGTTCGAAAAGCGGATGGACGGCTTTTCCGAGGTCTTCCACCGTATTTCCTACGACAAGATCGGTACGGCGACGATCCAGTCACGCGCAACCGGCGGCGTTGCCAACGCCACCTTCATTTTCGTGCTGCCGGGCTCTCCCGGTGCCTGCAAGGATGCCTGGGACGGCATCCTGAAGGCCCAGCTCGACTATCGCCACATGCCCTGTAACTTCGTTGAGATCATGCCGCGCCTCGACGAGCATCTAAGGCGCGGTGCCGGGTCCAAATAGGCTTTGCCTGTTCGCATTGCCTGTTTGGGCGTTAGGTTTTCTGCCCCGGCAAAACAGGAATTGATTCCCAGCTTTCGCCGCTGAGAATAATGCAGCTGCGGCCGGAAACGTCGCTGAGCATGAGCGTCCAGTTGCCACTGTCAGCGCTGTAAACTTCAACGATCGTGCTCGGGTCGAGCTTGCCGACGGCTGAAAGCTTTTCGGAGAGGTGGTCACTGAGGAAGCCGACGAGGTCGACTCGCTTGGCACATGCCAGCATCGCCTGGGAAGCAGCTACGCCGGGATAAAAGATTGCGGTTGCCACGAGGGCTATTACCGAGAGGCGTGTGAGCAATGTGCGTTTCATAACGCACCTCCTTTCGCCGGTATCCCGGCGGAAAAGGAGAGTTCCGCTAGCCTGTTCCGCCGTATATCGGCATCATTATGGTCGGCCGCCCAACGCGACACGCGAAAGGTGCCGCCATACAACGAATTATCGCAGCTATTTTCAGGTTTACAAATGGAATCTCGAATGGCGAGCTTTATCGTGCCGCCCGCGCAACCCATGATGGAATAAGCTCACTCGAAAGTTTGCGGCCCTTCTGGCCTTTGGCGAATTCCGCCAGTCGCATGCCCGTTCTGGCGGCCGCAATCGCCTGTGGCTTAGACAGGAGCCATCCCAGCTCGAGGGGAGGCATGCTGCGGCCTACGCGCTGCAGGAACGGCCGGCGATAACCGCGCGAGGCGGTAAAGCGCGCCGGAACCTTGTTCAGCGAGACATATTCCGCGATCTCATCAATCCAGCCCGCCTGCGGGCGCGCGCCGGGTTCGATCAGCAACAGCCATTCACCCCGCGCCGAGCGCAATATGTCCTTGATATCCCACTGCGAATGGAAGCGGCAACCGGCGGCGTCCGCCACCCGTGAGGTACCGTCCTGCGAGCCGTGGTCGAGCACGACGACATCGCAGACGAGGCCTTCGATCGCCCCCTGCACCAACGCCGCCAATGTCTGCGCCAGCTCGGGTTCCTGATCCTGGCATTCGATAATCACCGTCAACATTGCCCATTTATAGAGCGGCGCTCAATTTATTGCCAGCGCCTAACCTTCACGCTTGAACGTTTAAGAAAAGCACGATGCAGGGGCTTCCGAATGTTGCAGCCGCTGTCGCCGCTCACCGGGAACGGCGGGGATGAAGATAGCGGTGCGCGATTTTTGTTCTTGCATTGTTCTCATTTGTCGGTTAGGAATTTAATCATCTTAGACGCGGCATGCGGCGCCATGAACCGCCCTGGAGCTACCGATGAACGAGCAGTCCCTTGCAGGGCAGGCCGCATTTGCGCCTGCCAATACGCCAGACATTGCCAATGCCCTGATTGCCGACGCCGGTCTCAGGGTTGACGTCGAGCGCCGGCGTGGCCGCGGCGCGGGTCTGAACCCGAGCGGACGCTTCGAGAAGCAGCAGCGCGAGAGTTTCGACGACGGCTGGCAGACCCTGGAAGAGCTTCCGCCCTTCAAGACCGAAGTGCAGGTGGAAAAGCCGCGCACGGCCATCACCCGCAACGAATCCCCCGATATTCCCTTCGACCGCTCCATCAATCCCTATCGCGGCTGCGAGCATGGCTGCATCTACTGCTTTGCACGTCCGACACATGCCTATATGGGCCTGTCTGCGGGGCTGGATTTCGAAGCGAAGCTGTTTGCCAAACCGGATGCGGCGAAACTCTTGGAGCGGGAACTGGCAAAGCCAAGCTACAAGCCGCGCGTCATCGCCATCGGCACCAATACCGACCCCTACCAGCCTATCGAGAAGGAATGGCGGATCATGCGCCAGATCCTCGAAGTGCTGAACAAGGCCAACCATCCGGTCGCCATCGTCACCAAATCAGCGCTGATCATGCGCGATATCGACATTCTGAAGGAAATGGCCGCCAAGAACCTGGTTCGCGTCAGCCTTTCCGTGACGACGCTCGACCGGAAGCTGGCGCGTACCATGGAACCGCGTGCAGCCACGCCAACGAGGCGGCTGGAGGCAATCCAGGCGCTGAGCGAAGCCGGCATCCGTACCTCTGTCATGGTGGCGCCGATCATCCCCGCCCTCAACGATCATGAGATCGAGCGTATTCTCGATGCCGGCAAGGCGGCCGGCGCGCTGGAGGCGAGCTATGTCATCCTGCGGCTGCCGCTGGAGGTAAGCCCACTGTTTCGCGACTGGCTGCTGCAGCATTATCCGGACCGTTATCGGCATGTCATGTCGCTGATCCGCTCGATGCGCGGCGGCAAGGATTACGACGCCGATTTCGGCAAGCGCATGAAGGGTGCCGGTCCCTATGCCTGGCAGATCAGCCGGCGCTTCGAAATGGCGACGCGGCGGCTTGAGCTGACCCGGCGCAACATCGCATTGCGCGACGACCTGTTCGTGCCCCCTGACGGCAGCGGCGTTCAACTGTCGTTGCTATAGCCGTTTGTTTTTCCGCATTGTCCGACGCCGAAGCGATCCCGCTTCGACTGGAAATGCTCTGATATTTCCTCGCGGGTTGTCCCTGTACCCGCCGGAAAGCCCCCTGGTTCGCCGCCCTGATCCACCGGGGGCTTGCAGGAGATCGGGTGGTGTGCGAGCTTCGCCGCATGCCACGCAGCACATCATCCGATTCTCCCATGCTTTTCGACGATGGGCCGATTGTTCCGTCCTTCGAGTTGGAACTGATCGCCCGGCGTGCCGGTCATTGGCCGGTTGCCGGTGCCGACGAAGTTGGCCGAGGTCCCCTTGCGGGGCCGGTCGTCGCAGCGGCCGTCATTCTCGATCCCGAGCGCATCCCGCAAGGACTGAACGATTCCAAGCAGCTGACCGCCGCCAGAAGGGAAGCGCTATTTGTCGAGATCCTCGCGACCGCGACGGTTTCCATCGCTTCTTCAAGCGCGACACGTATCGACACGACGGATATCCGCAAGGCGAGCCTCGATGCAATGCGGCGTGCCATTTGCGGGCTGGCGATGCCGGCAAGCTACGTGTTGACCGATGGCCTCGACGTCCCGGCGGGCCTTGCCTGCCCTGGAAAGGCCGTGGTCAAAGGCGATGCGCGCTCCTTTTCGATCGCAGCTGCTTCGATCGTCGCCAAAGTCACACGCGACCGGATGATGGCGCGTGCTGGCAGCGTCTTTCCCGCTTATGGTTTTGCCGCCCATGCCGGCTACGGCACCGCGCAGCATCGCGCCGGTATCGAGCAGCATGGCCCCTGCCCCCTGCACCGCATGAGCTTCCGTCCTCTCAGGAAAGATGCAGGCTAAGGCGACCGAGATAGCTGCCTCTCATTCAACGAGCCCAGCCACGATCTCCAGTGACGATTTCAGCAGATAGGTTATGTCGTGGCGATAGATGCGGTCGTGGCCATCCCGCAAATTCTGCCGATATCGCTCAAGGCCGAGTGAAGCCTGCTGTTCCATGAAGGCAAGCAGTGCTTCCAGCCTTACGACGATGGTTTCCGGCACGAGGCGCCGGTCGGCAATCGACATTCCGTACGCGTCGACAAAGATGCGCGCGCGCCGGATCTGATCCTCCAACCTACTTAGACCTTCCACGCCAATATCCGAAGACAGCGGCGCCCATCGATAGATGGCATAGGCGATATCCCAGGAGCGCGAGCCTGGATGAGCGGCCTCGAAGTCGATGATACCTGTCACCTTGCCATCGTTCAAAACGACGTTGTAGGGAGCGAAATCCCCATGACAGATAACTTCTGCGGGCTCCCTGAATGATAGCTGCCATGCGCGCTCCTTCTCGAGACGAGGCAGGAGCAGCGCGGAGCAATCGTGATAATGGCGAAGAAGAATGGCTGCGGATCGCAGGGCCTTTTCGGTGCGCATTTCGCCACTGCTATCGAGATCACCCGTTGCGCCGGGCAGATAGCTTACCCTCTCCCAGGTGGCATCAAAGCTGATCGGCGCGGGCGCTGCGGTGAAGCCATGTTCACGCAAAGCCGCCAACAAGGCGTGAACGCTCGGCGTCCACGGGAAAGCCCGCCTAATGACAGTGTCGCCGTCGCGATGCGGTCCTTGCTCGTGCGATGTTTGCATCCGCCTCCCCTCCGCATGAAACGATCTAGGCGTATATGGTCACGCTAAAGCATGTCGCGCAAAAGTGTGCAGCGGTTTTTGCGGCTACGACATGCGTGACATCAGAAGCTAAAGCGCGTGAAGTGAATCTGAAAGATCGCGACGCGCTTTAGTCGAACAACAGAAAGTGGGATTAAAACAAAAACCCCGCCGAAGCGGGGCTTTCGAAGTGTAATTTCTCACACGCTTAGTTCAGCTTGGTCTTCACTTCATTGACTGCATCGTTGAAGAGACCGGTCTGAACGCTTCCGCCAGCCTTTTTTGCGAGCACGGCTTCGGCGGCAGCGATTGCCAGATCAACGGCAGCGGAGCGAACCGCCTTCATCGCATCGGCTTCAGCCTGCTTGATCTTCTGTTCGGACAGGGCTGTACGGTTGGCGACGAATTCCTCGGTCTTCTTCCGGGCTTCCGTCGTCAGCATCTCGGCCTCGCGCTCGGCAGCAGCAACGATATTCGCTGCATCTGCTTCCGCTTCCTTCCGCTTGCGCTGATATTCGGCCAGCAAATGCTGAGCTTCTTCGCGCAGGCGCTTGGCTTCCGCCAATTCGTTGCGGATCTGATCGGCGCGGTCGTCCAGCGACTTTGCCATCATGCCCGGAACCTTCAGGTAAACGATCAGAGCGAGGAAGATGATCAGACCGACAAACGCGAAGAAAGTGTTATCTAGAGCGAACATCGATCATCCCTCCTGCTTGGCGGATGCAGCGGCCACGGCAGACGCGACGTCGGCCTTGCCGGCGACGTTGCCAACCAGCTGCTCGACGACGGCACCGGCCGTTTCCTCAGCGATAGCACCGACATCGCCGAAGGCTTTCGCCTTGATCTCGGCAATACGAGCTTCCGCAGCCTTGAGCTTTTCAGCCAGGCTTGCCTCGATCGTCTTGCGATCTGCTTCGGCTTTCACCTTGGCGGCATCGCGGGCGCTGGCACCAATGGTGTTCGCCTTGGCGCGAGCAGCAGCCAGATCGGCCTCATAGGTCGCGACGGCTGCGTCGGCTTCCGCCTTCAGACGCGAAGCTTCCTCGATATCCTGGGCAATCCGGTCATGCCGGCTTTCCAGAATGCCGCCAACACGCGGGATGACGATCTTCTGCATGGCCACGTAGAAGATGACGAATGTGATCACCAGCCAAAGCAGCTGTGACGGATAGGTCGTATGGTCGAACGGCGGGAATACGCCGCCGTGATGGCCTTCATTCGGCGCACCCGTTTCCGTGTGCACCGCTCCGGCGGCCGGCGGTGCTTCGTCAGCATATGCCGGGGTCACAAACATGCTCACCTCCAGGTGGTCTGCAAATACAAAGAATCACGGCTCGCTAGCCGCGAACCGTGATCTATGACGCCGCTGATATCAGACGGCGAAGAGCAGGAGGAGAGCGACGAGCAGCGAGAAGATGCCCAAAGCTTCCGTAACGGCGAAGCCGAATACCAGACGGCCGAACTGGCTGTCAGCGGCAGACGGATTGCGCAGTGCGCCGGACAGGTAGCTGCCGAAGATATTGCCGAGGCCAAGAGCCGTGCCGGCCATACCAAAGCAAGCCAAACCTGCGCCGATGAACTTTGCTGCTTCCGCGTCCATGTTGAACTCCTTTGAAATGGTTGTGCGGTGAATGACTGACGCCTTTAGACGCCAATGTCTTTATCCTTAGTGGCCGCCCGGATGGATTGCGTCGTTGAGGTACATGCAAGTCAGTACCGCGAAGACGTAAGCCTGAAGGAAGGCGACAAGGAACTCGAGACCGGTGATGGCGACGGTCATGATGAGAGGAAGAATAGCGCCACCGATACCGACTGCGCCGAGGGCTCCAAGCGAGGCGACGAAGCCTGCGAACACCTTGAGCGTGATATGGCCAGCCAGCATGTTGGCGAAGAGACGAACGGAGAGCGAAATCGGGCGGGAGAGGAACGAGATGATCTCGATCACCACCACCAGCGGCAGAAGAATGCCGGGAACGCCGTGCGGTACGAAGAGCTTCAGGAAGCCGAAACCGTGCTTGATGAAACCGTAGAGAATGACCGTGAGGATAACCAGCAACGCCAGCGCGAAGGTGACGATGATCTGGCTGGTCACGGTATAGAAGTAAGGAACGAGGCCGAGAAGGTTCGCCGTGAGGACGAACATGAAGAGCGAGAAGACCAGCGGGAAGAACTTCATTCCCTTTGTCCCCGCCCCCTCTTTCAACATCGAGGCGATGAACTCATAAGCCATTTCCGCGACCGACTGCGAGCGGCTCGGGATGACGCCGCGCGGTGCAGCGGCGAAATACAGGAAGCCGGCAGAGAGCACTGCGGAGGCAACCATGAACAGCGAAGCGTTGGTGAACGAAAAATCAATTCCGCCGATATCAATCGGGATAATCTTGAAGATCAGGAACTGATGGGTAGGATCGTTTGCCACCGCTTGTTCTCTTTCATTTTCCCGCTCGACCGAGCGGATGCCTCTTAAACTGGAAGCAGCGACATAGCGCCGCCTCCGCTCATTTCTTGTCTGGCCGACCTTCGTCAAGCATGGGTGTCGCCACCTTGCCTGCAGAACGCAGCACATTCAGTACACCAGCGCAAAATCCGAGAAGCAGCAAAATAATCATGCCCCACGGCGCCGTGCCAATAAAACGGTCGAAGACGTAGCCCAGAACGGCGCCAACGATGATTGCGGCTATGAACTCGCTGGAAAGCTTCATCGCCTGAGCGTAGCCCTTACGGCTCACCTCGGCGCGAACCTCCCCGTGTTCACCCTCTCTCATCTCCGAGCGCTTGTTTGCCAGTTCGGCTCCCAGTTGCGCCCGTCGCTGCTCCAGACCTTCGTCGCGGTCATCCGTCATGGTGGTATCCTCCCTGTTCTCGTTGCGCGTTATCCCATTGCCCCGGTCAACGCGTAAACGAACAGCAGGTTTCGCCACCTTTCGGCCCGTTTTGAAGTCGCGCGCAACATAGTTTTAGGAAAAAGCATAGTCAAGGCGTAGACGTCATCTGTCCAGCCATAAATTAGCCCAATTAAATCATGACCTTAAACAGAAAAAGCCGCACCGGATGAAAACTGAGCCGAAGAATCCTCTTCAGCCCAAGCTTTCTGGCGGTCTTTTTGCAGGCAATCGTGCCCTTTCGCACGGCAAGAACACCCGAACCGGGCGCCTCAGCTCCAGCCGCCGCCATAGGTCCTGTAGAAGATGTGCATTCCGATGCGGCCAACCTTCACCATTTCGGCGGCCCAACTCGGCCGGACGTAGACAGCATGATAATGAGTGGCGGAACCGACTTCGGGCAACCAGATCTTGCCGGCGGTAACCGCCATGGCGACCTGACGGGCAATGCGCCAGTGTTCCGGCGAGTTCACCCGCTCCTTGATGTTGTCGCAGGCGAAGGAAAACTGACAGGCATTGTGCCAATCCTCATTCTGGTAGACGACGCCGCAGATGGTCTTGGGATAGGCGGGATTGCGAACCCGATTGAGAATGACCTGGGCGACGGCCGCCTGCCCTTTCACCGATTCCCCGCGCGCTTCGAAATAGATGCCGGTTGCCAGGCACTGCTGTTCATCGGAAGAAAATACGGAAGGCGGCAGGACATTTGCCGCCCATGAATGATCCTTCGGTCCGATCTGCGGCACGAAACGTCCTTCGCCGTCCTGATCCTTGGCAAGAATTGTATCGAAGGGAGACGTGCGGGCGTAATCCGGCGCCGGCGAAGCATAGGCCGCCGCCAGAACATCGGCATTCTGATTGGTAACGAGGTTTGCGAGATAGGTCGGCACGCCGTCATCCGGCTTCACCGGCTGCTTCTTATAGAAGGCTGTGGCGATCTGGATTTCCTTGCCGCCGAGTTTCGGCTTCAGGAAGGCAGTGCGCTCACCGGTATCGGATTGCGGGCGGAGCAGCATGCTTTCACGCTGCAGCACGGAACCCGCCGAAAAATCCTTCGGCGGCAACATGGGCGCGACGGCAACCACACGGTTCTTCTTCGCCTGTCGATTGACGCGATCTTCATCGGGGCGCGGGTCGCTGCCCTTCTGCTCGGACTGGAATGCCACACGACGTCCATCGGGCAATACCAGGCCGCCATCGCCGATGGCCGCAGCGGCTTTCATGTCTCCAAAGGCAAGTTCAGCCTGATGTGTGGAACCGGCCGGTGAATCGGTCATCACCATGCGCCAGTTGGCGCCTTCCCTGTCGATGCCGGCCAACAGACCGGCGAGATCGCCATAGGCGGCCGGTGACGGAAAGATGAGCCAGGCGCAAAGCCCGAAGACGGCTGGAGAGACCCAATTGTCGGGCAGAAACCGCATTTTTCTGCTGATATAACGCGAACGAGACAACACCGGACTCCAAACGGCACTCGAAACCAGGAGCCGGAATAATCTCCCATTAACCTTGATGGATGGTTAATTCGGGCAAATGCGTGTTCACGAATGCGATCGGTATAAACAAGGAAGACCCGATGGACATCCACCGGGCCTTCGAACAAACGACGCTCATCGCGTCCGCATCAGATAATGACGTGCGACCCCAGTTCCACAACACGGTTGGCCGGCAGGCGGAAGTAGTCGGAGGGGTCGGTCGCGGCGTTGGCAAGCGCGATATAGAGCCGGTCCTGCCAATGCGGCATGCCCGATTTCGCATCCGGCACCAGTTTGCGGCGGCCGAGATAGAAGGAAGTCGACATGATGTCGAACTTCAGGCCCGTCTTGCGCAAGGTCGCCAACGCCTGCGAGACGTTTTGCGATTCCATGAAGCCGAAACGCAGTTCGACGCGCGAAAAGCGCTCGGAAACCTTTTCGACCGAATAACGCTCTTCCTGGGCGACGCGCGGCTTGTTGGTGGTGCGGATCGTCAGGATCACATTCTTGTCGTGCAGAACGTGGTTGTGCTTCAGATTGTGCAGCAACGCAGCGGGTGCCGATTCCGGATCGCTGGTCAGGAAGATCGCGGTGCCCGGCACATGCGCGGGCGAATGATCGCTCTTACGCTCGATCGAGCTGACGAAGGATGACAGCGGGATATCGGTGTGACGCGTCTTTTCCATCAGGATCGCCGTGCCGCGGCGCCAGGTCCACATAATAACGGTGAAGGCCGTGGCAATCAGGACCGGCACATAGCCGCCGTCATGGATCTTCAGCAGGTTGGCGCCAAGGAAGACGAATTCCAGCAATAGCAGCGGCGTCAACACGGCGGCAGCCATCGGCAACGACCAGTTCCAGCGAACCCGGACGAACTCGAAAGCCATGATCGACGTGACAACCATCGCGCCGGTGACCGAAATGCCATAGGCCGTCGCCAGGGCGTCGGAGGTCTTGAAGCTCAGCACCAGGAAGATGACGCCGAAGAACAGGATCGTATTAACCGACGGCAGGAAGATCTGTCCGGTATTGGTCTCGGACGTGAACAGAATTTCCATGCGCGGCAGGAAGCCGAGATGAATGGCCTGCCGCGTAAGCGAAAAGGCGCCTGTTATGACGGCCTGGCTGGCGATGATCGTCGCCAGCGTGGCGAGAATGACGACAGGCAGGATCGCCCAATGCGGATACATGAGGAAGAACGGATCCGACATGGCTTCCGGATTGCGCAGCACCAACGCGCCTTGGCCGAAATAGTTCAGCGTCAGCGATGGGAACACCAGAGCAAACCAGGCCCACTGGATCGGGCGGCGGCCGAAATGACCGAGGTCGGCATAGAGCGCTTCGGCACCGGTTACGGTCAGGAAGACCGCACCGAGCACGACGACGCCGAGAAAGCCTTCGCGCAGCAGGAAGCTGATCGCGTACCAGGGATTGAGTGCTGCCAGAATGCTGTAATCATCGGAGATGTGCATGATGCCGGCAAGGCCCATGACGATGAACCAGATGGCGGTGATCGGGCCGAAGAAGCGGGCAACAGCGCCCGTGCCATGCGACTGGATCGCAAAGAGCAGCGCCATGATCGCGACCGATATGGGCACGATATAGTCGGACAGTTGCGGCGTGACGAGCTTCAGACCTTCAACCGCCGAGAGAACGGAGAGCGCCGGTGTGATCATGGCGTCGCCGAGGAACAGCGCCGCACCGAGCAGACCGAGCAGCATCAGAATTGCCGTGTGACCATTCGCCGTCTTCATCAACAAGGCGAGCAGCGACAGTGTGCCGCCTTCGCCGTCATTGTCTGCGCGAAGCAGAAAAAGGACATATTTGATCGTAACGATGATGGTCAGCGTCCAGAACATCAGCGAGATGACGCTGATGACCTCGCCACGCGTCAACCCATCGGCAGCTACGGGTTTCAAGGCTTCGCGAAAAGCGTAGAGCGGGCTCGTACCGATATCGCCATAGACCACGCCGATCGAACCGAGCGCGAGATAGGCAAGCTTACGAGCGTCCATTTTCCCGTCGGGAGAATGATGGGTTTCGTTAGACATTCAGGATCACTAGACTCTCAGAGCCAGCCTTTCCAGCGAAAAAAGAAAAACGGGACGATGGCGGATACGACCATCAGCATCAGCGACGCCGGGTAGCCGTAGGCGAAATGCAGTTCGGGCATGCGCTCGAAATTCATGCCATAGACGGATGCCACAAGCGTCGGCGGCAGGAACACCACGGACGCGATCGAGAAGATCTTGATGATGGCGTTCTGCTCTATATTGATCAGTCCAAGCGATGCATCGAGCAGGAAAGTGATGTTGCCTGCGACGAAAGAGGCATGCTCGGACAGGGATTGAACATCCCGCGAGACGTTGCGGCAGAGCTCCTTGGCCTCGGTGTCCTGCTGCATGGCGGGGATGGTATGAAGGAAGGTGAGCAGCCGGGACAGTGAACTCAGGCTGTCACGTACCTTGCTGATCGTACGATGATAGCCAGCGATGCCCTTGAGCTTTTCTTCCAGAAAATTCGACGGACGGCGGATCTTCTTCAAACGATCGCCGAATACGTGCACCGACAATATATCGATACCGGCAACCGTCTGTTCAAGGACCTCGGCCGTGCGGTCGACAATCGTTTCCAACAACTTGACGAGCAGCGCCATGCCCGTGCGCCTCTCCTGCGGAATTCGCTGCAGAGCTGCGATGAAGAGCGCAAAGGATTTCGGCTGCGCGTAGCGAATGGTGACCAGCCGCTGCTCCGTCAGGATGAAGGCGACATCGGTCAGCATCGGCAGATTGGTATCGGCCTTCCAGAGCAAGGATGCGGTCAGATAGACCGAACCATCCTCAATATAGAGACGGCTAGATGGCTCGATATCCTTCATATCCTCGCGCGTCGGCACTTCAAGCCCGAGCAGGCGCTCGATATTGGCTTCCTCTTCGCGCGTTGGTTCGACCATGTCGATCCAGACGGCATTGTCGGGCAATCGTGCGACGGCCGAGAGATCGGAGAGTTCAAGCGGCTTGGAATCTGAGCAATAGGCAGTGATCAACTGCGCGCTCCCGCAGCGGCGGAGACGAATCTACAGCCAAAGCGCGTTGCGCACGCCCGCCGTGATCCCACCAATGGCCAATGAAAAAAGCTCATAAAACCCCGGTCGCATCCCGCCGGGCCGGCTGGGAATCGGTGTCCACGTTCCATTGCGCTGCTGTACCAATCCTTCGTCCATCCTGGCGAGGACGCCTGTTCGGACGAAACAGAACCACCATTCGGCGGAGGGCGATCATCGGAAAAAACCGACCAGCTCCACGCCGGCGGCGCATATGCAGCAAAGCTCGCAAAGAATCAAGTCCAACCCCTTCGTTACGCGCTTTCACCGCAGATTCCGCAATCCCGCGAAGTCATAGCACAGGATACAGGCAAGACAATCCGTCGCTATACAGAAAGCAGGAAAGGTACTGTGAATTATTCAAACACGATCGAGGGGGCAGAACGTTGCGGCGTATCCGCGACTTGCTTCCAGACCTTGGCGGCAATCTCACGATAGATGCCGGCGATCACCCCGTTCGGCTCGGCCGCAACTAGCGGCGTTCCGGCATCGGAGCTCTCGCGAATGCCCATCGTCAAAGGCACCTCGCCAAGGAACGGTACGCCGATCCGCTCGGCTTCCTTGCGCGCCCCGCCATGGCCGAAAATGTCGTAGCGGGCGCCGGTGTCCGGAGCGATGAAGTAGCTCATATTCTCGATGATGCCGAGGACGGGAACCTCGACCTTGCGGAACATGTTCAGCCCCTTGCGCGCGTCAATGAGCGCAAGATCCTGCGGGGTAGAGACGATCACCGCGCCGGCCAGCGGCACCTGTTGCGCCATGGTCAACTGCACGTCGCCGGTGCCCGGCGGCATGTCGACGACGAGCACGTCGAGTTCGCCCCAGGCAACTTCGCGCAACATCTGCAGCAACGCGGACTGAACCATCGGTCCACGCCAGATCATCGCGGTTTCCTCTTCGACGAGGAAGCCCATCGACATGACCTTGAGGCCGTAATTCTGCATCGGATTGATGATGCGGCCATCGATCTGGGTCGGACGCCCGGAGATCTTCAAAAGGCGCGGCATCGAAGGACCATAGATATCGGCGTCGAGAATACCGACGCGCAGCCCGTTGGCTACAAGGCCAAGTGCCAGATTGGCCGCCGTCGTCGACTTGCCGACGCCGCCCTTGCCCGAAGCGACGGCGATGATGGCGCCGACTCCGGGAACGCCAATCTTTCCGGCACGGGGTTGTTGCTGCGGCGCATGCGGATGGGCGTGAGCATGGCCGTGACCATGCGGGGCGGCTTGCGGCTGAGCCGGACGAGGCGCCGCACTGCTTCCGGCCTTCTTATCGGCGGTCAGCGCTACCATCGCGCCTTTGACGCCGGGCATATCCTTGATGACACGCTCGGCTGCAAGCCGCATCGGCTCGAGATCCTTGGCCCGCTCGGCGGGAACGGTGATCGAGAAATAGACCTTGCCATCCGAAATGAAGACATCCGACACCATGCCAAGCTCAACGATATTGTGCTCCAGGTCTGGGCCGCGAACCGTCTTCAACGTTTCCAGCACCTGTTCCTTGGTGATGTCTGCCATGCCATCCTCACTACGCGCTGCATCGAAAGCCCGGCATCCGCCGCGATCTCTCGAAATCCCTCTGGCTTAGATAGTGGAGTGGCAGGAGTTCGCCAAACGAAATTCGGCGCCGTCGTTAAAAAGCGTCCTGGTTGCGGCCGGCAGGTCCGCCGGGTCTATGACCCTACCAGCCGCAACACTCTCCCAACCGGGGAAGACGTTCGCGGGCCGACATAGAGCAACTGGCCGAGAGGAATAGGGCCGACACGCGAAAAACGCCCTGTACATGCAGCCGATCTTGCTAAGCGTGTTAAATAAGCAACAACCGCCGCCGACACCTTCGCCCGGAGAAGCAGTGGCGATGGCATCGGCAGCGGTCATCTGATCCGCGCCGTTATTCGGCGCTGTTATCAAAGTCCCCTCCGGACTTCCATCGTCTAAGAAGCAGGAAGTGTGCCAGTTTTGAAAAACCGGCGAAAATCCATGAATATCAATTCGCTGGCGACAGATCGACCGGATCCCTCCGTTCAGTCGCTGCACGAAGCTTCCGCATAATTTATGCGCAACGTATAAAATTCGGGCAGAAAGCCGTTCAAATATCGATCACCAGGCCGTGGACCGCCAGGCTGGCTTCGCAGCCGCCGATTACTTGATCAATCCCACCCGCAAAGCCTTGGCGACAGCCTGCGTGCGGTTGACGGTATCGAGCTTCTTTGTTGCCCGGTTGAGGTAATGATTGACCGTATGTTCCGAGAGCGTCAGGATTTCGGCTATCTCGGCGCTAGTCTTGCCCGCAGCAGTCCAGTTCAGACAATCGATTTCGCGGTCCGTGAGGGCATCGACGACCCGCACATCCATGCTGCGGATTTCCGCGAGACGATCGAAAACATGAATTGCAATGTAGTAGAGATCCTTGATCTCCTCCGGCGTAAAGGGCTCTCGATCGCCCGCCAGCGATACCGCCCCGCGAATACCGGAGACGTCATGCGTCGGCAAATAGACAAAGCGCGTCATGCGGAACCGCTCGAACAAGGCGACGACGAGCTGGGATTTGCTCTCCTCGCGGTTCGGCGTGGCGGCAACGTCATAGACGAAGGGTAAGGTCGTACGGCGCATGCGCTGCAACACGGGGCTAGTCGGCATCAGCCCCTCTTGATCGTAGATCGAAAGAAGTTCGGCCGGCCAATTGTTGATCACCGAATTGCTCTGCAGGTCGAAGGAGGTGATGGGCGGCATGTTGACGATCATGAAGGCCCTGCAACGATAGGCCTCCGTCAATCCCTTCATGAAGCGAAACACATCGAACTGTGTCTTCAGCCTGCCGATTTCCTCAATGAAATCCTCGCCACGAGGAGATGCGCCCGCCTGCATCAATGCTGCCATTATTAGTCTTCTTTATGTAAAAGAGGGAAAAATGGGCAACTTCCGTTGCTCTCTCCCTCGGCGTCATCGTACCAGCCCCGGATAACCGGCGCTTGTGCAAATATATATTTTATAGAATTTCAGCCACTTCAAGGTTCATTACTACGATATCCACCCGCCATCTCGCCAAATCCTCTATGACTCGCCAATCATTAGAGGATAATGGCAGTTCTTACGCACATCTCAACAATCAAATTCAAGTTCAAGACGCAATTTAGCTAAGATCTTGCACGAATAACGATAAATTAACGAACTTTAGATGACGGCCGTGTCAAATAGGCACAATACTAACGTTTCGGCCCCATCCGGTTATGCATGTCCATCATGATCGAATCGGCCGTCGCCACCACCAGCGGCGCCCATTCCTGCAGTTTGGCTGATGTAACGCGATAGGCGGGGCCGGTTACCGAGACACCCGCAAGCATGGCATCCCCCTTCGGGCAGATCGGCGCGGCAACGCAACATATGCCGCTTTCGTGTTCTTCCCGATCGAATGCGTATCCTCTCGCCCGGATACCGCTGATGTCGGCAAGCAACTCGGCGGCGCTGCGCAAGGTATGTTCGGTATAGGGTCGAAATTCCAGGCCGGCGATCCGCTCGGCAAGTTCGGCATCGTCGAGCGCGGAGAGGGCTGCCTTGCCGACGCCGGTGCAATAGGCCGGGGAGGCATTGCCGATCTGCGAATACATGCGCACGGACTGCCGGCCCTCGACTTTGTCGAGATAGATGACGTCCGGACCGCGCAGAACGCCGAGATGCACGGTTTCGCCGGTTACCTCCTGCAGACGGCGCAGATGCGGCTCGGCGACAGCGCGAAACTCGTTGCGTGCCCAGCTGCGGGAGGCAAGCGTCAACAGCCTGATACCGATGAGGTAGCGGCCATCACGATCGATCTCCAGGAGGCCCTCCTCCACGAGGTGCGACAATTGGCGATGCAGCGTGCCGCGCGGCTGATCGGACAGAGAAAGAATATCGGTGAAACGCATCGGCCCTTCGGCAAGCGCAACGAGATCGAGCAGCCCGACGAGCTTTCCAAGCGTGCCGGTTTCCCGGTCGCGGCCATGATATGCCTTTTCGTTATCGGAACTCAGCTCCGCGTCCCTTCATTTATCGCTCGCACAGCGACGGTATCCTTGACACGATCAAAGGGTAATCCGATAATTCCACATAGTCAAATTTTGTTCCAAATAATGGAACTGAAGCGACAATCCGGGAGGAAAAACCTTGGCTGAGACACTGGCACAATTTCCCGATCTGAAAGATCGCACCGTGCTGATCACGGGTGGCGGCTCCGGTATCGGTGCGGCACTCGTGGAAGGTTTCGCGCGACAAGGCGCGAAAGTCGCCTTCGTCGACATTGCAGAAGAACCGAGCAAGGCGCTCGCCGCGAAACTTTCCGCGCAGTCGGCATATCCCGTTTCCTTCTACCACGCCGATCTGCGCGATGTCGGCCAGATCAGGAATACGGTCGCCGCAATCGAGTCCGATCTCGGAGCGATCCGCGTGCTCGTCAACAATGCCGCCTGGGACGACCGGCACGACATAGACACGACGACCGAGGAATATTGGGACAATAGTCAGTCGATCAATCTCAAGCAGGTCTTCTTCGTATCGCAGGCTGCAGCCCCCGGCATGCGGGCGGCGGGCGGCGGGGCGATCATCAATTTCTCTTCGATTGTCTTCAAGATGAACCCGCCGGCGCTTTCCTCCTATGCGGCGGCGAAATCGGGCATCATCGGGTTGACCAAGAGTTTTGCCGGTCGCCTCGGGCCGGAAAACATCCGCGTCAACGCCGTCCTGCCCGGAATGATCGTGACCGAGCGGCAACTCGAACTCTGGCTGACGGAGGATGGCATGGCCAAGACCATCGACCGTCAATGCCTAAAGCGCGTGTTGAAGGCAGAGGATCTCGTGGGGCCTGTGCTTTTCCTTGCATCCGGCTGCTCGGGCGCGATGACGGGACAATCCGTCATTGTCGATGGCGGCATTTTCTAGTGAAAGATTTGGAGCATTATCGATGACAAAGCCCGCATGTATCGCGGTGGATTGGGGCACCAGCAGTTTCCGGCTGTGGCTGATCGGCGAAGACGGCAGCATTCTAGCGGAACGCCGCAGCGGCGAAGGCATGACGACAGCGGCTCCGGCCGGCTTCGCCAAAATCCTGCAGACGCATCTCGACGCCATTTCGGCGCCGTCGAATATTCCGGTCATCGTCTGCGGCATGGCCGGCGCGCGCCAGGGCTGGGCTGAAGCCGGCTATATCGACACTCCGACGTCGCTGAGCGCGATTTTGGCAGGGGCGGTTGCCGTTCCGGGCCAGTCGCGCGACGTGCGTATTCTGCCGGGCTTGGCGCAGCGCGCCAAGGATGCCCCCGATGTGATGCGCGGTGAAGAAACGCAATTGCTCGGCGCGATCGCCGCCGATGCGAAGGGTGAGCAGATCGTCTGCATGCCGGGAACGCATTCGAAATGGGTACGCGTCGTCGACGGCCGTGTGACGGGCTTTTCCACCTTCATGACGGGCGAACTTTTCGACGTCATAACCAAGCACAGCATTCTGTCGCATGCCGTGTCCGGCGCCGCCGACATGCCCGCCGACGCCGCAGCCTTCGAAGCAGCGCTCAAGGCTGTATTCGAGAAGCCGCAGTTGGCCACCAACCTGCTGTTTACCGCCCGCTCCGGCCAATTGCTCCACGGGACGACGGCGGCTGGCGCACAGGCGCTGATCTCTGGCACACTGATCGGCGCCGAGATTGCCGGTGCTTTGTCTTCCGCCGGGCAAGGTGCCGCCATCACGCTCGTTGCCTCCGGCCGCCTGCAGGCGCTCTATGAAGAAGCGTTCCGCAGCCTGTCCCTCCCCTTCCAGACCATCGACGCCGACGCCGCCGTTCGCCGCGGGCTTTCCGCCGCGGCGGAAGCGATCTGGCTCAGACAAGAAAGCAACAACTGATGACCACCCGTACTCCATTCCCGCCCATGAAGCGTCCTCTGATTGCCATTCTTCGCGGCATCAAGCCGGAGGAAACGGCCGATATCGTCGGCGCCCTGATCGAGACCGGCTTCACGGCCATCGAAATCCCGCTGAACTCGCCGGAGCCGTTCCGCTCGATCGAGATCGCAGCGAAAATGGCACCTGCCGATTGCCTGATCGGGGCCGGCACGGTGCTGACGGTGGAAGATGTCGACAGGCTGGATGGCGCCGGCGGCAGATTGCTGGTGACGCCGAATGTCGAGCCTGCGGTGATCAGCCGTGCCCGCGACAAGGGTATGGTGACAATGCCCGGCGTCTTCACAGCAACGGAAGCACTATTGGCAGCAAAAGCAGGGGCTACCGGCCTTAAATTCTTCCCCGCCGGCGTCCTCGGCGCTTCCGGCATTACGGCCATCCGCGCCGTACTGCCGCCGGAGCTTGTTATTGCCGCGGTCGGCGGTGTTTCGGACAAGAATTTCGCCGATTACACCAAGGCCGGCATCCTGGCATTCGGGTTGGGAACCAGCCTCTACAAGCCAGGGATGACGGCAACAGAGGTTGCCGAACGCGCCAAGACCACCATCTATGCCTATGACGCCGCCATAGGAGCATGATCCGTGACCGACATCCATGATTTTGAAGGCAGTATTCTCTGCAACACATCCTCCGTCCTTGGAGAAGGCCCAACATACGACCCCGATACGGACACCGTCTGGTGGTTCAATATCCTTGGCAAGGAGCTCCATGAACTGCACCTGCCCACCGGCAAGAAGAAGGTTCATGAGCTACCGATGATGGCGAGCGTGCTTGCTCGCGTCGATGCCAAGCGGCAGATGATCGCCACCGAGGAAGGCCTGTTCCTTCGTGATATCGCCAGCGGCGAATTGAGCTTCTATGCGGCGATCGAGGCCGACAAGCCGGAAAACCGTTCCAACGATGGCCGCACGCATATCTCCGGATCGCTATGGATCGGCACCATGGGCAAGCGGGCCGAGATGCAGGCGGGCGCCATCTATCACGTCGCAGCCGGCGGCAAGGTCACCAAGATCTTCGACCAGATCAGCATTCCCAATTCGATCTGCTTTTCGCCAGATGGCACTATCGGCTACTTCACCGATACGCGCGTCAGCCAGCTTATGCGGGTTCTTGTCGACCCAGAAACCGGGCTTCCGGCAGGCGAGCCGATCGTCATGGTCGACAGCATGGAAGATCCGGGCGGTCTCGACGGCTCGGTCTGCGACGCCGACGGCTATATCTGGAACGCCCGTTGGGGTTCCGGCTTCGTCGACAAATACAGCCCGGACGGCCTGCGTATCGAGCGCTATCGCGTGCCTGCCATGCAGCCGTCGTGCCCGGCCTTTATCGGCAAGAATGGCGACCGGCTGGCGGTGACGACTGCCTGGGAAGGCCTCGATGACGAGGCTCGATCCATGCAGCCGCAGGCCGGTGCCCTTCTGGAGCTCGGTCCGACAGTCCGTGGCGTTTTCGACCCGCCCTACAAGCTTTGATTGAGTTTCACCTTCGCGCCAACAGGCGCGAAGGTGATGCCCGTGATGCGTATCGCATTTCATCGATCAGATCTTTCTTCGCAAGAAACAAGCGTGGCCGTATTTCGCCACAGCTAAAGCGTTCAATCTTCCGGGCTGCATTTTATTTTTAAGCTATTGTTTTTAATTGCCATTATACAAGCGACCACACTCGCCGAGTGGCTTTTCTGCAACTTTTGACGGAACCAAAGCTTCCCTGAGCCATTTGCCTTATGACCGGTACGATGATGGTCACCAATCAAAAACTCCACTCGCACTGGTATGCATGCGTTTCAACAGGCATGCCCATCAGAATGAAAGGTAGGTTCACGATGACTGGGAAACTTTTCACTTCCGTCGCTGCAGGCACGCTCTTTGCGGCCGCATCCGTCTTGTCGCCGATGGCGTTCGCGCAATCGCAGCAGCCGTCGACCGGTGGCAGCAATGCGCCCTTGACACAATCGGCTCCAGCCACGCCCGGCGCTGCAAAGCCGGATAGCTCGATGCCGCAGACCAAGGCGCAGGCTCCCGCTGCCATGACCGGTACTGAACAGGCCGGAGGTTATCTGACCACGCAGTCTGCAGATCAGATCAGCGCCAAGACCTATATGGGCCAATCGGTCTATAACGGTCAGAACGAGAGCATCGGCAGCATCAACGACCTGATCCTGCAGAAGCAGGGCGGTGTCGTCGCCGCAGTGGTCGGCGTCGGCGGCTTCCTGGGCATGGGTCAGAAGAACGTCGCTGTTCCGTTCAGCAAGATCAACACCACCCAGAATGCACAGGATGGCACGATCAAGCTGACGACGACGGAAACGGCCGAAGCGCTGAAATCGGCGCCCGAGTTCAAAACGCTTGCGATGCAGGCTTCGGACAAGGCGGCAAGTTCGGCGGGAACGTCGACCATGCCGACAACCGACAGCACGACGACATCTTCGACCAGCAAGTAACGGATCATTCCGATCCAAAACAGAAGCGGCGGCCCTCACCGGCCGCCGCTTTCGTTTGAACCGTATAGCGTCAGGCGCTCTCGCGTTCGCCGCCGATCTCGAAATAATGCGCTTGCAGATAGCGAAGCGTCGCGGCGCTGTCGGCGGGCTTGCCGAAATAGTAGCCTTGGCCCATGGCGCAACCGAGCGCCCTCAGCTTCGCGGCCTCAGCATTTTCTTCGATGCCTTCGGCAACCACGCGCAGATCCAGCCCTTCGCACATGGCAAGGACCGCCTTGATGATATGTTCCGAAGCCCGGTCGGAATTCATGCGGGAGACGAAGGCGCGATCGATCTTCACCTTGTCGAAGATGAATTCGCGCAGACGGCCAAGGCTCGATTGACCCGTGCCGAAATCATCGAGAGAAATGCGAACGCCTACGGCGCGAAGATCGGCGATAATGCGATGCGCAGTCTCTGCCGAGCTCATCACAGCGGTCTCAGTGATTTCGAGCTCAAGGCGGTGCGGATCCAGTCCGACGCGGGCGAGAATCGCAAGGACGCTGCTGCTGGTGCCTGGATCCATCAGCTGCGCCGAGGAGAGATTGAAGGACAGGAAGAGATCACGCGGCCAGGAAAGCGCCGCTTCCGCAGCCTTCCGCAGGAGGGTTTCGGACAGGGCGTCGATAAACCCGCGCTCTTCGGCGAGCGGCACGAAGACGGCCGGGGAAACGAAGCCGAGGTCGGGATCGTTCCAGCGGGCAAGCGCCTCGAAGCCCAGAACCATATTGTTCGCAAGCGAGACGATCGGCTGGAAATGCACGTCGATGGCATCGGAAATGATGGCATTTCGCAACGCCTGCTCAAGCTGCGTCGCACGCTTCATTTCCTGCGCGATCTCGCGGGAATAGACGGTGATCTGGCCGCGGCCACGGCGCTTGGAGCGATAGAGCGCGGTTTCCGCGTTCTTCAGCAGATCTTCGAACTCCTCGCCTCCGAAGGGGTGAATGGCGAAGCCGAAAGATGCCGACAGCCGGACGTTGCGGTCGCCGAGATCGTAGGGCGCCGACAGCACTTCACGGATCATCTGACCGAACTTCTCGGCGCCGACGCGTTCGAAGACCAAGGGCAGGACAAAGGCGAATTCATCCCCGTCGTGACGGGTGACGGCTGCGCCGTCCGGAATACATGCCCTGAGGCGATGTGCGACCTGGCAGAGGATTTCGTCGCCGGCTTCCACACCGAACAGATCGTTGATCGGCTTGAAGGAATCCAGATTGACGATACCGATGGTGAAGGGCGCGGGATCGCTGGCGCGCTCGAGCGAAAGCTGGCGCGTGCGCTCACGCATGCGATAGCGGTTGCCCAAGCCCGTCAGCGGGTCGGTATATCCCTTGGCCTGCAATTCTTGACTGACTGGCCCAGACAGCATTTCAGCCGATTTCATATTCGGTTCCGATGTTTTCTCCACCCTGGCCGAAGCATGAAGGTGAAGTCTTAACAAAGGATAGCGAGACGACAACCAATCGATACCAGCAATAACTTGCCGTCAGATGTGGTATCACCGTAACATTTACCTGCTCTGCGTCTTGCGAGCCGGGCGCATATACTTCTGGAATACCGTCTCGATTATGTCGGGGCTGACAGGCTTCAGAATGACATCATCCATGCCGGCGGCCGCGCACTCGGTGCGATCGCGCTCGAAGGCCTGTGTCAGCACGCCGATGATCGGCGTATGCGAGCCGCTACCCTTTTCCGCGCCGCGGATCAGCCTTGCGGCCTCGAAACCGTTCAAGCCCGGAAGCGTGATATCCATCAGGATCAGCTCAGGGCGATGTTCCTGCCACAGCCGCACGGCATCATCGCCGCTGGCGGCGATGGCGTGGCTATATCCAAGACCTTCGAGGATCTGCGCAAAGACGATCTGATTTATATCGTTGTCCTCGGCGACCACAACCTGCACCCGGCGCTCTTCGCCGGCCTCCCCTCGCCGCCATCCCGGCGCGAGCCCGGATTGCTTGGCGTCTTCCGCAAGCGCGCCGCGAATATTGCGGTTGAAGTGGCGAGCAATGAGAAATGTCAGTTCGGTTGCGAGCTGCGATCCATCGAGCGAAAGAGCGGCCACGTTCTGCCGCTCCGCCAGCTCGATGCCGCGCTTGCCCAGCTGATTGTCGACGATGACGAGATCGATCTTGACGCCATGCGCGCTCGCCACATCCAGAAATGCCGCCTCCTCGTTCTCGTCGTGCACGACGCAGGCTTCGAAACCATAGGCGCCGAGCGTCTTCAGCGCTGCCGTTTCCGCGGCAAAATCGGCCGTCACGACAAGAATCTTGCGGCCGCTGAAGCTTTCCGGAGCGAAGGTTTCCATGGCAGCCGGTCGGCGCGAAATCGTCTGCAAAGCAGCCATCGGAACATAGGCGCGGCGATAGGATCGGTCGCTGTTCTCCCTGATCTGCGAGGCAAGCGCGAACTCGTCGAAATCGCTTCCGTCCTTCGGCAGATCCTGCATGGTGCCGACCAGGAAATAGCGGCCGGGCTTGCCGATGCGCTGCTTGCGGGTCACGATATCGCGCTCGGCGCCGTCGCGGGCGATCTGACGCTGGCGCGAAATCGACAACTCGCCCGTCTCGATGACATGCCGGTCGCTCTCGTCAAAGCGATTGGCAAGGTCGGTTGAGAAAAGATCGATACCCTTGCGGCCGCGAATCTCGTCCGTCGTCGTCTGGTATTTTTCGCAGAACGCTCTGTTGACGGCGACGTAGACCATGTTCTGGTCCTTGACGAAGAGCGGAAACGGCAGGCCGTCGAGAATATCCTCGGTAAGCTGCACGCGCTCCATGTCGATACGCCACTGCTCTTCTCGCTTCTTCATCTCCGAGACGTCGGAGAGAATGCAGAAGCCAACTCCAGACGGCAGCCGCCGATTGATAATGCGGACCCGGCGGTCGTCGACGAAATGTTCGGTCGTTTCGGAGCGTTCCCGCCAATGCGAGGCTATGCGTTGCGAGATCCAGCCGTCACGATTGGTCGAGGACTTGCCGGGATTTCCCTGACATAAGGCGCCCGTGTCGTAGACGGCGCCAAGAAAATCGCGCAACCGCGTCGATGATTGCAGGAATTCGGGCTGGATCGGAAAGAAGTTCAGCACCTGTCGACTGGCGAACAGCAGGAGGTCATTCCGGTCATAGGCGAAAAAGGCGCTGGAAAGTCCATCACACAGAGCGTCAAAGAACAGCGAGTACAGGTTGCTGCCGGAAGGCGCATCCTCCGTCATCATTGCCAAAGCTGCCTTCTCAATCTCGGCAGTCATTACGTTCAATTCCTACGCTCAACCAGTTTCACAGCATGGCAAATCGACAGGGCGGCGCTCGCTCTGCAGGGTAAATTTATGGAAGTATCATGCTGGCCTGGACACTTGAAGCAGATGGAACCTGGCTCATGGAAGTTGACGGCCACCAACCTGCCGTCAAGAGCCCTCAGCGTGCACGAGGCGCGCCATCTGCGGTCATTTCAAGTTCTTGCTGCGCAACCTGTCATCATTCCCTTAAACATTGATTAAACCCCTCGGCAGGCCAAGTCACGGAAACGGGTGGAAGAGACCGGGCAGAGCGCCTTTCCTCTTTCCTCACCGCCGCGAATCCACGAGAATGAAAAGATGGCCATCAAGCAACTTTCCGAAACCCTGATCAACCAGATTGCCGCCGGCGAAGTCATCGAACGTCCGGCGAGCGCCGCCAAGGAATTGATCGAGAATGCGCTGGACGCCGGCGCAACGCGCATCGAAATCGCGACCGCAGGCGGCGGCAAGGCATTGCTACGGGTGAGCGACAACGGCTCCGGCATGGAAGAAGCCGATCTGGAGCTTGCGGTTCGTCGCCATTGCACCTCGAAAATCTCCGACACGCTGGAGGATATCCGCACGCTCGGCTTCCGTGGCGAGGCCCTGCCCTCCATCGCTTCCGTGGCCAAGTTGTCGATCGCCAGCCGCCGGACGGGCGCGGCCGGCGGCGCCGAGATCGCCGTTGCCGGCGGCAAGGTGCTGCATCTGCGTCCGGCGGCGGCCAATCCCGGCACCATCGTCGAGGTGCGCGACCTCTTCTTCGCGACGCCGGCGCGCCTGAAATTCCTGAAAACAGAAAGGGCGGAAGCGGCGGCCATCACCGAAATCGTCAAGCGCATGGCAATCGCCTTTCCGCGGGTGCGCTTCGTTCTGTCGGGCAGCGACCGCTCGACCCTCGAATTTCCCGCGACCGGCGACGATCATCTCGCCCGCATGGCGCAGATCCTCGGGGCCGAGTTCAAGGACAATGCCATCGCGCTCGATGCCGTGCGCGAGGATGTGAGCCTCAGCGGGTTTGCCGGCGTGCCGACGTTCAATCGCGGCAACTCGGCGCATCAATATGCTTTCGTCAATGGCAGACCGGTGCAGGACAAGCTGATCCTTTCGGCGATCCGCGGCGCCTATGCAGAAACCATTCCTTCCGGTCGCTATCCCGTCGCGGTCCTCTCGCTGACGCTCGACCCGGCACTGGTCGACGTCAATGTGCATCCGGCAAAATCCGACGTGCGCTTCCGCGATCCCGGCCTCGTGCGCGGCCTGATCGTCGGAGCCGTGCGCGAAGCCCTGTCTCGGGAGGGCGATCGTGCCGCGACGACCGGAGCCGATGGCATGCTGCGCGCCTTCAGCGCCGGCCGCTCCGGCTTTCAGTCGGGCTGGCGGCCATCGCCGTCACCGGCACCCTGGACGCCCGAGACCTCGCCGTCCCGCCCCTATGAGAGGACGGCCGCTTCTGGAGGGTACGGTTTCGCGGAAAGGCCGCAGGCCAGCTTTGACGGACTTGTGACGCCCACGGCACGCGCGGAAGCCGCTCCTCCGGTGGATCCGGTACGGGCGGAAGAGCCCTCTCGCTTTCCGCTTGGCGCCGCTCGCGCGCAGCTGCACGAAAACTATATCGTCGCCCAGACGGACAACGGCCTTGTGATCGTCGACCAGCACGCCGCGCATGAGCGGCTGGTCTTCGAAGCCATGCGCAAGGCGCTGCATTCGAAACGGCTGTCCTCGCAGGTCCTCCTGATCCCCGAGATCGTCGATCTTCCCGAAGAGGACTGCGACCGGCTGATGGTGTTTGCGGAAGAGCTTGGCGAACTGGGTCTCGCGGTTGAGCGCTTTGGTCCCGGAGCGGTTGCCGTGCGGGAGACGCCGGCCATGCTCGGAGAGGTCGACGCGCAAGGGTTGATCCGGCAGCTGGCCGACGAGATCGCCGAATGGGATACGGCCTCGGGGCTTGCAGCCAAGCTGGAATATGTCGCAGCGACCATGGCGTGTCATGGTTCTGTGCGTTCGGGACGGCGGTTGCGACCGGAGGAGATGAACGCATTGCTGCGCCAGATGGAGGCGACGCCGGGCTCCGGACAGTGCAACCACGGCCGGCCGACCTATATAGAACTGAAGCTTTCGGACATCGAGCGGCTGTTCGGACGCAGCTGAGAAAGCGTGGTTTCGAAAGCAGCCAGTGTATTCGGCACCTTCAAGACAGAAAACCACTCGGCACTTTTCCTGTAAATGCTCTGGAAAAGAGCCGCCCATCGCGGTATGGCAAACAGGTGACAGAGATTAAGGACGGCTGCATATGAATCTTTTCGAGGGGCATGGAAACCGCGAGGCGAAAATTCGCTATCTCGACGGCGATTTCCAGATCCTGATGCCCGGCTCCCATGTCATCTGCGCCATGACCGGCCAACGGATTGCGCTCGATGAGTTGCGCTATTGGAGCGTCGCGCGCCAGGAGCCCTATGCCGACGTGATTTCCTCGCTCGAAGCCGAAAAGCGGGCTGGCGCACTTCCCAATCAGAAGCGCTGATTTTCCTTTCCGCATCGCGCGTTTGCGCTTCGCAGTCATGATACTCAGCCGGTTTTCCCGCTGCGCCCTTCCCGCAAGCGCCGCTCGCGAGCGGCTGCGATCGCCCTGTCGATGATCAGGCCTGGCGCCTGCGGATCCTCGAAGACCATATCGATCTCGACAACCCTGCAACGCTTGAGCAACTCGTCGGTGCGGCCATGGTGGCCGATGAGGCGAACATAGTCCTTTGATGTTGTAACGATCTCCAGATTTTCGCGGGATGCGATATCGAGAATATCAGATACCTCATCCTCTCCCGGGTGTTCGTGATCTCCGAAGCTACGGGCGACTGCAATATGTGCCCCAAGCGTCTCGACGGTGCGGAAGAACTTGGCGGGATCGGCGATGCCGGCAAAGGCCAGGACATTTCGGCCGCGCAAATCCTCCTGGCCACGCACCTTGACCGCGGCTGTGAAGAAAGGCTTGCCCGCGCGAGCCGCCAGCCGCACGACCCGGTCGGCTGCGCTGCCCTCGCCGACCTTCAATATGCCCGATGCATAAAGAAGCTGCGTACGCAGAGGCGCTCGGACCGGACCGGCGGGAACGAGATAGCCATTGCCGATGCCGCGTCCGGCATCGATCACGACAAGAGCATAGTCGATGGCCAGATGCGCGCTCTGAAAACCGTCATCCATGATGACGAGATCGGCACCTTCGCGCACGAGCCGTTGAGCGCCTTCGGCACGACGGCGCGCAATGACGGTTAAAGCCTCGCGCGCGAGCAGCAACGGTTCATCGCCGACGGCTGTGGCATGATGATGCTGGGGATCGACGATGGTCGTGACATCGAGCGAGCCGCCATAGCCGCGGCTCAAAAAACCCGGCGTCAGACCTCTGGCTTTCGCTGCCTGGGCGAGCGCCAGTGCCGTCGGCGTCTTGCCTGCCCCGCCGACAGTGAAGTTACCGATGCAGATGACAGGCACGGGCACAGAGGCGCGGCGGGCATGCACCATTCGATGCCCGGCAATGCGGCCATAGAGGAAAGAAAAGGGCGAGAGGCCCCAGGCACGCCAATCCGGTTTTCGCCACCAGAAGGGTGGTGCTTCCGATACCATATTCTAATTCAGCCTCGCACCTGCGACTTCAGCCGGAGCGTGATACCGAAAAGTATAGACGGTTTTCGGACGACATCACGCTCCATCTTCTCGTTTGTTACGTATTCCGGACGGAAAACCGCTTTGCACTTTTCCTGGAATTGCTCCAAGCGGCAAAAAAGGCCAGATCGGATGAAAAAGCAAGCCTTTACCGAAATCACGCCAGCTGGGCGACCGGCATGAGCAGGTTTTCGAGTTCGGTGATGTCGTTGAGGCAATAGTCGGAGGCAGCCGTCAGCGTCTCGCGCGAGCCGGTTCCGGTCAGCACGCCGACGGTCAGACCCACGCCGGCATTGCGACCCATATGGAGATCGTGATTGTTGTCACCGACAACGGCGACCTGGGCCGGAGAGAGACCGGTTGCCGCATAAAAGCCGAGCACCATGCCCGGCTCCGGTTTGGTGCCGAAGCCGCTGTCGTAACCGGCGATGTAATCGAGGTAATCGATGAAACCGAAGCGGCGCGCGGTTTGGCGGATGGAGCGTTCGTTGTCGCTTGACGCGACGCCGAGCTTATAGCCTCGCTGGTGAAGCCTCTGAAAGAAGGCGGCAAGATCGGTGACAGGCGAGGAAAAATCCGCAGCATGCGAAAAGAGCGCATCCAGCTTTTCGACCAGCTCCGAAACAGCCACCTTCGAGCCGGCGGCAACGAGGCCCTCGGAAATCTGCCGGGTGTTGCCCGCCGCCAGCAGACTGTCGGGAACGATGTGACCGGTGATGGGATCCATGCCGCATGCGGAAAGCAGATGATCCGCAAGAATGGGATCGTCCTCGGCGGCAATTCTGGCTAGCTCGCGATTAACCGGCAACCAGCTCGCATCATAATCAAGCAGCGTGCCGTCCTTGTCGAAAAGAATTCCCGCAATCGCTCCCAGCTTGACCGCCGCCATACTCTTCCCTTCTTAACCGTTCACCGTCGTCTTCGGCAGCAACCGCGCCTTGACCGACAGCGGATTGATGTAGGGCTCCAGCCCCTTGACGGTTGCCGCCAATGCACCGCGCATCTCGTGCACTGCGACGAAGCCGGCATCGATCATCGCGCGCCGCGCCGGCTCGTTGGTCAGCAGATAATGGACGCCGCGGGCCAGCATCTCGGTATCGCGCACCATGCGGGCGCTGCCGCGACGGGCAAGCACCTGATAGGCATCGCGAAAATTCTGGACATGACCGCCGGTCAGGATCGCACAGCCTAGCATGGCCGGCTCCAGCGGGTTCTGACCGCCCTCGTTGAACAGCGATTTGCCCATGAAGGCCACTTCAGTCATGCGCAGGTAGAGCCCCATCTCGCCGATCGTATCGCCGAGGAAGACATCCACATCCGCCGACAGGATATCGTTGCGGGTGCGGCGCGCCACCTTCAGCCCCTGCTCCAACAGCATGGCCTCGATCGCGTCGCAACGCTCAGGGTGGCGCGGCACGATAACGGTGAGCTGGCCGTTATGCTCCTTGAGCATGGTGTGGACCGATGCTGCAGCAGCCTCCTCGCCCTCGAAGGTCGAGACTGCGACCCAGGTCTTCCGGTTGCCGATCTGCTTCATATAGCTGGCAAGCGTCGGAGCGTCGTAGGACGGCGCGTCGGTATCCACCTTGAGATTGCCCGATTTGAGCACCTGCACCGCGCCGAGATCGCGATAGCGCTCGGCATCGAGATCGGACTGGGCAACGACCAAAGCGAGGTTCTCGAAGAGCGCCTCGGCGAGCGACGGGTGCTTGCTCCAGCGCGCGAAGGAGCGGTCCGACATGCGCGCATTGACGAGAATCTGCGGGATACGGCGGCGGCCAAGCTCGGTGATGGTCGTCGGCCAAATCTCGGATTCAGCAAAGATGGCGCAATCGGGCTGCCAGTAGTCGAGGAAACGGCGAACGGCGGGCCTGAGATCGAGGGGCACGTATTGATGAATGACCTCCTCGCCAAGACGCTCATGCGCCACCTTGGCCGAGGTGATCGTGCCGGTCGTCAGGATGACATGAATGTCGCGACGGCGGATTTCCCGGATCAGCGGAATGACCGCCGATGTCTCGCCCACGCTTGCGGCATGGAACCAGATCAACGGTCCTTGCGGCCGGTTGGCGCTCGCATAGCCGGAACGCTCCAGCTTGCGGGTGCCGTCTTCCTTGCCCTTCGCGGCACGGACCGCGAGATACGGCCCGAGAAACGGATAGACAGCGATGCCGCCAAGACGATAGGCGCTCAAGGCAAGACGCGCCCTGAGGCTGCTCATCTCGATCGACTCCTATCCAAGCTGATCATCATCGATGCCAAATCCTGATTATCAAACGGCCGGATAAACGGCCGATTTTTCGTTCTTATTGTGACAAAGATACTGCTTCGGTGCCGGATTTAAAGCGATAACGCCTCTCCGGACGAAAATATCAAATGCAAACTTTGGTATCAGGCGGCTTAAGAGGCCGCCTTTTCCTGCGGATCGAGCAGGCGATGCAGATGGACGATGAAATAACGCATGTGAGCGTTGTCGACAGTCTGCTGTGCCTTGGACTTCCAAGCCGTCAGCGCGCTCGCATAGTCGGGATACATGCCGACGATATCGAGTTCGTTGAGGTTACGGAATTGGACTTCTTCGAGGTTTTCCAGTTCACCACCGAAGACGAGGTGCAGGAGCTGCTTTTTGCCGCTGGTATCAGTCATTTTCGTCTCTTTCTACTGTCGTCCCCCTCCGCCCTTCATCTGAGGGATTTTGACGGAAAGGTCAACCGTCTCGTCGGTGCGAAAGCTGGTGGAGAAACTCTGGCAATTGCGCAGCCGATGCTCCGCAAAGTTCCTCATGAGATACCTCGGCGCGGTTGTAGCGCAGAGCACTGCCCGAGAGATCCACGAGCGCACCGCCCGCCCGCTCCAGGATGAGATCGGCGGCAGCCAGATCCCAGTCGTGCGAGTTGCGTTTGACGATGGTCCCTTCCAGGCGACCGTCCGCGACCATGGCAAGCCGATAGGCAAGCGAGGGAACGTGCTTTACGCGCTCGACCGTCTTGCGAAAGTCCGGATCGAAGCTTTTCAGCATGTCTTCGCCGGTCGCCAGCCGGTGTGGGTCGTCGCCCAGTCTTTGCGAAACGCTGATCGGCTGGCCGTTCTTCAGCGCGTGGCCGCCTGCGGCGGCCACGAACAGCTCATCCAGCGCAGGCGCATAGAGCACCCCCGCAACCGGCCGCCCATCCGTTACCACGGCAACGCTGACGCACCACAGATCCGAGCCTGCGAGGAAGCCCCTGGTGCCGTCGATCGGATCGACGACGAAGACGGTCGCATGCGACAGCCGTTCGGCATCGTCGTCGGTTTCTTCGGAAAGCCAGCCATAGTCGGGCCGGGCCGACCGCAGCGTGGCGGCCAGGCTCTCATTGGCGGCGAAATCGGCCGCGCTGACGGGTGACTGGCCATTGTTCTTCCACCAGACCTCCGGCGATTGCCGGAAGAAACCGAGAGCGATCCTGCCCGCCTCGAGCGCGGCCTCGACAATCAGGTCCACATCATCAGGCCGGCCGGCCTTCTGGCTATCGCTCATTCACAGTGTCCAATTTCCGCCTGCTCCTTAAAGTCCGGCCAGCGTCATGCCTTCGATAGCGAGCGTCGGAGCGGCCACACCGAAATCGCGGTCGATATCGTTGGCCGGCGTCACGCGCATGAACATGTCCTTCAGATTGGAGGCAATCGTCACCTCCGAAACCGCGAAGGTCAACTCGCCGTTTTCGATCCAGAATCCGGTGGCGCCGCGGCTGTACTCACCGGTGATCATGTTGACGCCCTGGCCGATGAGTTCGGTGACGTAAAAGCCGGTTCCGACGCTGCGGATCAACTCCTCGGGCGAAATGTCGCCCGGCTCCAGCGCCAGGTTGGTCGAAGCGGGAGAAACCGACGTGCCGCCGCGGACGCCGCGGCCATTGGTCTTGAGGCCACCGCCGATTTCCCTCGCAGTCGCTGTGGAGAGGAACCAGGATTGCAACACCCCATCCTCGATCATGACCAGACGCTTGCCGGACACGCCTTCACCATCGAAGGGACGCGAGGACGGGCCGCGCACGATCAGCGGATCATCCGTGATCGAAAGGCCTGATTTCAGCACCTGCTGTCCCATCTTGTCGCGCAGGAAGCTGGTCTTGCGAGCGACGGATGCACCGTTGATCGCGCCGGCAATATGGCCGACGAAGCCGCGCGCAACGCGCGGGTCGAAGACGACGGTGACGTTCTTGTTGGTGGGAACCTGGCGCGGGTTGATGCGCTTGACCACACGCTCGCCGGCGCGACGCCCGATCTCCTCGGCTGCGTCGAGATCGGCGAAATAGAGGCGGCTGTCGAAATCATAGTCGCGCTCCATGCCGGTGCCTTCGCCGGCAATCACGCTGACGGAGCGTCCGAAACGCGACCCTTTATAGTGTCCGGCAAAACCATGCGACGTCACAAGGACTAGGCCTCCCATGCCGGCCGAAGCGCCCGCGCCGGAAGAATTGGTAACGCCCGAAACGGCAAGGGCGGCCGCTTCGGTCGCAAGGGCCGCTTCGCGCAGCTGCTCCGTGGACACCTCGGTCGCGTCGAACAATTCGAGATCGGGGTAGCTCTTGGCGAGATCCGCTTCATCGGCGAGGCAAGCAAAGGGATCCTCGGGCGAAACCTTGGCCATGGCCACGGCGCGCTCGGCAAGGGCGTTCAGGTCGAAGCCGGGATTGGCCGAAACGCTGGCGACGCGATTGCCGACGAAGACCCTGAGCGAGAAATCGTCGCTTTCGGAGGATTCGGTGCCTTCGACCTTACCGAGGCGAACGCTGACCGATTGGGCCCGCGAACGCACGACCACGGCATCGGCCGCATCCGCACCGGCTTTCCGGGCGAGGTCGATCAACTGGCTGGCACGGGAAAGCAGAGTGGCGGAATCGATTTCTGAGGTCATGATTTGGCCTTTCCTTCGCGTTCCATTTATTGTGCACTACATAAAGCATCAAGGGCGGCAAAGCCGATTCTTGTTCTAATCCCTTCACGCCTGGTTGTTTATGATGGCCACGCGTTGCAAGACCGCCTGCCCCACGGAAAGAAAAAGACGATGTCCGCCCCCAATACGCTTTTCACCGAGACCCTGCTGCTGCTCGGAGGTGCCGTCGTCACGGCGCCCATCTTCAAGAAACTGGGGCTCGGCACAGTGCTCGGCTATCTGGCTGCCGGCGTGGTGATCGGCCCAATCCTCCATAGCATCGGGGACAGCGAGGCGGTGCTTGCCGTTGCCGAACTCGGCGTGGTCTTCCTGCTGTTCATCATCGGGCTGGAACTGAAGCCGTCCCGCCTCTGGCAGATGCGCCGCGATATTTTCGGCCTCGGAACGGCACAGGTCGTGTTCAGCGGATTGGCGCTGATGGTCGCATCCTACCTCGGCGGCATCGCCGGCTGGAAGGGCAGCATCATCATCGGCTTCGGCCTGGCGCTCTCCTCGACCGCCTTTGCCATGCAGATCCTTGAGCAGCAGGGCGACGTCAATACGAAGTACGGACAGCGCTCCTTCTCCATGCTGCTGCTGCAGGATCTGGCCATCGTGCCGTTGCTGGCGCTGATTACCGTCCTCGACGGAGCGAAGGAAACCGCCAATCCACTGCCGAGCCTTGCGATCGCAGTCGGCGCGGTGGCAGCGATGATCATCGCCGGCCGCTATCTCCTGACGCCGCTGTTCCAGGTCATTGCCCGCACCGGCGCCCGCGAAGCGATGATTGCCGCTGCTCTCTTCGTCGTCATGGGATCGGCAACGCTGATGCAGCTTGCCGGCCTGTCCATGGCGATGGGCGCCTTTCTCTCCGGCGTGATGCTGGCCGAATCCTCCTATCGGCACGAGCTGGAAGCCGATATCGAGCCCTTCCGCGGCGTGCTGCTCGCCATTTTCTTCATTGCCGTCGGCCTGTCGCTGAAGCTCGACGTCATCCTCGACAACTGGCTGCTGATCGTCCTCGCCGTCCCGGTGATGATGCTCATCAAGGCCGCCGTCATCTATGCGCTAAGCCGCGTCTCGGGCTCATCGCACAATGATGCCGTCCGCATCGCCGGGCTATTGCCGCAGGGCGGCGAATTCGGCTTCGTGCTGTTCAGCGCCGCCAGCGCCAGCGGCGGCCTCTTCTCCGCCAACACAGCGTCGATGCTGATCGCCATCGTGACACTCTCGATGGCGCTGACGCCGCTCAGTTCCGCACTTGCGAAACGGCTGATGAAGGGCGACACGCAGGAGGAACTGGATGAGGATTTCGAGGGTGCAGGCTCCGATGTGCTGATGATCGGCTTTTCGCGTTTCGGCCAGATCGCCGCGCAAATCCTGCTCGCCAGCGGTCGCGACGTGACCGTTATCGATTTCTCCGCCGACCGCATCCGGCAGGCATCGAGCTTCGGTTTCCGCATCTATTTCGGCGACGGTACCCGCAAGGACGTGCTGCGCTCCGCCGGGATCGATCGCGCCAAGATCGTCGTGGTCAGCACGCATCAGCGTGAGATCACCAACAAGATTGTCGAGCTCGTTCAGACCGACTATCCGCACGCGCGCATCTTCGTCCGCTCCTACGACCGTGTCCATTCGATCGACCTGCGCCGCAAGGGCGTCGATTATGAACTGCGCGAAACGTTGGAATCCGGTCTCCTCTTCGGCCGCCGCACGCTGGAAGAGCTAGGGGTCAGTGAGGCCGAGGCCTATGAGATTGGCGAGGACATCCGCAAGCGCGACGAGCAGCGGCTGGTGCTGCAGGTGAGCGAGGGGCTGCAAGCCGGCGCCGACATGCTCTACTCCAGACCGGTCAAGCCGGAGCCGCTGGTCAAGCCGAAACGAACAGCCGAGACCTACAGCGATGCCGACGATCTCGTGGCATTGCCGCAGGAGGAGCCGGAGCGGGCTTAGTTCTTTGCGGTGATTACCCTGTCGAGGGCGAATTTCAGTTCGTCCTTGACGCCGGCCGACATGGCGAGAATATCGCGCGCCTTCAGGAAATCGAGAACGCCGGTGCGGCCGACGGTTGGCCGCAGGAAGATCTGCGGCGCTTGCAGCCGCAGCTTCAGTGCGATGTTGGACTGCATGGTCAGCTGACCGGCACCAAACAGGCTTTCGATGCGGTTCGGAATGTGTCGGCCGCCGCCTTCCGGGCCGCCGACGACGTCGACGCCGATGATGATATCGGCGAGCCCGGCCAGATGCTCGTAGGGAACGGGGTTCATGATGCCGCCATCGATCATCACGCAATCACCAAGCTTGACCGGCATGAAAACGGCGGGAATGGCGGCGGAGGCTGCAAGAACCGGAAACAGTTCTCCCTTTTCGATGACCACCTCGACCTGACCGTAATAGTCAGTTGTCACCACCTTCAGCGGGATATGCAGGCCCGAGAAATCCTCAGGAAAAGCAGGCGGCAGGAATGCGCGCAGGATGCGCTCGAGATTGAACTGACCGAAGCGGATGCTGCGCATGCTGACCGGCCGCAAGCTCCAGATCTTGTTGAGCACGGCGGGGCGGTTGCCGACCGTTGCCAGCGTGTAATCGCGGATTTCGGCGCCGGTCATGCCGGCCGCCATGGCCGCGCCCATGATCGAGCCGATGGAGGCGCCCGCAATCGCAACCGGGCGAATGCCGAGTTCGTCGAGAGCTTCTATGATGTGGATATGGGCGAGACCCCGCGCGCCGCCGCAGCCGAAGGCGACCGCGACGCTCGGCGTGCCGGAGGCAGCAAGCGGATAATCGCTGCCGACGAAATCAGCGTAATCGCCCATTTCCTTCTCCTTCCACCGTTATGCCGATCGCGGCTGGTAACGGAAGAAATGCATCTTGCTGTCGCCGAAGGTGCGAACCTCCAGAAACAGGAAATCCGACGGTGCTGAAACCGTCACGTCGCCGCGCTCTTCGAGGATCGCCAAGGCGCCAGGCACCAGCCAGCCGCCCGCTGCGGCAGCTGCGAAGGCCTTCTCGCCGAACCCTTTGCCATAAGGTGGATCGGCAAAGAGAAAATCGAAAGGCTCGAGATTGCCGACGCTGCCGAGATCCGTTGCGTCCCGTCGCAGCATGCGCGTGCGCCCATGCAGCCCGAGGGCGTCGATATTCTCCCAGAGAAGCCCCCGGCCCTCGACGCTGCTCTCGACGAACAGCACATGGCGGCAACCGCGCGAGGCGGCTTCAAGTCCGACCGCACCGGTACCGGCAAACACATCCATCATCCGGGTGCCGTCGATGGCCTCCGGATAGGCATGGCTCAGAATGTTGAACAGGCTCTCGCGCGTGCGATCCGCCGTCGGACGAATATCATTCGACTTCGGCGTCGCAAGTGAGCGACCGCGAAATTCACCGCCGACGATCCTCACAGCGCGTCAGCCCCTTCCGCCCTTGGGGCCGCCCCTACCGGCGCCACCGCGACCAGGACCACCGCGACCCGGGCCGCCGGACGGACGGCCACCGCCACCGGTCTTGCCGCCAAAACCGCGCGAGCCGCCTGGCTTGCCACCCGGCTTGCCGCCAAAGGATTTGCCGCCGCCCGGCTTTTTGCCGAAGGGCTTGCCGGCCGGCCGATCACCGAAGGAACGTTCGCCTTGCGGACGGTCGCCGAAGGGCCGATCGCCACGGGGCGGGCGGTCCCCAAACGGCCGATCACCCTGAGGGCGATCGCCGCGAGGACGCTGGGAGCGCTGTTCGCCATCGAAGGATCTGGCGCGCGGACGCTCGTCTCCTTCAGCACGCGGACGCCGATCACCGCGAGGCTTGTCGCCATACGGACGGTCACCCCGAGGCTTATCACCAAAAGGACGGTCGCCGCGCGGAGGACGATCACCAAATGGGCGATCACGCGGCGGACGATCACCTTGAGGGCGATCGCCGCGGGGGCGGTCGGAACGGACGTCGCCGCCGAAGGACTTCGCACGAGGGCGGTCGCCACCCTCCGGTCGCGAGCCGCGGGGCTTGTCACCATAGGAACGATCGCCTCGGGGCTTATCGCCAAAGGATCGGTCCCCGCGCGGAGGACGGTCGCCGAACGGACGATCACCCTGAGGGCGATCGCCGCGGGGGCGGTCGGAGGAGCGCTTGCGATCGAAACCTTCATCATCGCCGCGCGACCTGCGCGGGGCTTCCTCGGTCGAACGGATCCATTCGCCATCGCCCTCGTCGACGCGATTGATGCGAACGCGGGGTCCTTCGTCCGGGCGGTCGAAGCCGCCGCGCTGGGGACGCTCGGGTTCGCCGCGCCTGGTGGCCGTCTTCACATTCTTTGCGGCCTTTGCTGCTGCCTTTTCGCCGAGCGGGCGGGCACCGGGGGCCATCCAGACATTGGCATTGCGACGCGAGCCGAGCGGCTGGCGCTGCGGCCGGTCGTCATCCTTGCGTCCACCTTCGCGGCGCCCTTCGTCCCGACGATCATCGCGCTTGGTGTCGAGACGGCTCAAAGCCCGCTCGCGCTTGTCTTCCGGGCGTTCACGATCGCGTCTCGGGCGTTCGTCTTTCGCAGCCCGGACCGGCTTGGCTTCCGCCTCTTCGGCATCGGCAACGGCCGGAGCATTGTAGAGCGGCGCGTCGAAATTCGCCTTGGCGTCCTCGACCAGACGCGGGCCGAGCTGGTCGCGCAGCATGCGCCCGCGCACCTCAAGCACGCGACCTTCCGGCAGGTCGCCCAACTGGAACGGACCATAGGAAATGCGAATGAGGCGGTTAACCTCAAGGCCGAGCGCGCCGAGGACGTTCTTGATTTCGCGGTTCTTGCCTTCGCGCAGACCCATGGTGATCCAGACGTTGGATCCCTGCGTGCGGTCGAGCGTCGCTTCGATCGAGCCGTAGAGCACGCCGTCGACGGCGATGCCTTCCTTGAGCTTATCAAGCGCTTCCTGATCGATCTCGCCATGGGCGCGGACGCGGTAGCGGCGCAGCCAGCCGGTGGTCGGCAGCTCGAGAACGCGCGCGAGGCCACCATCGTTGGTCAGCAGCAGCAGACCTTCGGTATTGATATCGAGGCGGCCGATCGACATGACGCGCGGCAGCTCTTCCGGCAGATTGTCGAAAACGGTCGGACGGCCCTCAGGATCGGCATTGGTAGTCACCAGACCGGCCGGCTTGTGGTAGAGCCACATGCGCGTGCGCTCGATGCCGCGGATCGGCACGCCATCGACCTCGATCTTGTCGGAAAGGGTCACGTTGACCACCGGCGTTTCCAGCCGCACGCCATTCAGCGTGACGCGGCCGTCCATGATCATACGCTCGATGTCGCGGCGCGAAGCCACGCCGGCGCGCGCCATGACCTTGGAAATGCGCTCCGCCTTTCCATCTCCGGCCGCCGCCTCGGCTGCAACGCTTACAGTGGAAGCCTTTGCCGGCTTCGCGCCATCGCGCTTTATCGTCTTCTTGTCGCCAGTAAAGGGCTTCGACCCAGGCCGCTTGGGCTTGTCATTCATTGTCATTTGTTGTTTGCCTGAATTTTTAAGGCGTGTTCCTATCAGGTCGCGCCCCTGCGGTTAAGTGGAAAATCTTGAATGGCGGCTACAAATCAATTCATGGAGCTTGCGCTGGCCGAAGCCCGCAACGCCGGAGAGCGTGGCGAAGTGCCGATCGGCGCCGTCGTCGTGCTCGACAACAAGGTCATCGCCAGGGCCGGCAATCGCACTCGCGAACTCAATGACGTCACCGCCCATGCCGAAATCGTCGCCATCCGCCTGGCCTGCGAGGAGCTGGGCCAGGAGCGGCTTGCAGGCGCCGATCTCTATGTCACGTTGGAACCCTGCACCATGTGCGCCGCGGCCATTTCGTTCGCGCGCATCCGACGTCTCTATTTTGGTGCCGAGGATCCGAAAGGTGGCGGTGTCGACAATGGCGTGCGTTTTTATCAGCAACCAACCTGCCATCATGCGCCGGAAGTCTATTCCGGCCTCGGCGAAACCAGTTCCGCCGAAATTCTGAGACGCTTCTTTCAAGCGAAACGCTCCGAAGACTGAAAAGCGGCGGAGCTAGCACCGCCGCTTTTTCAAATTGCTTATTGGAAGGGCTTCCACCAGCTGCTGTTGTTGGACTGCTGCGCCGCTTCGGCATCCTTCTTGCGCTTCTTTTCCTTCTTCGACTCGGGCGTGCCGACATCGTTGAGAGCTGCCGGATCGGAAACCTGGCGATATTCCTGCGGCGGGTCGATGAGGTAGCGCCGCTGATCGATATAGGTACCCGCCTGATCCTGGCGCGCGGCGCGGTAAGCGGCCGTCTGCTGCGCTTCGGTCATGCGGTTCTTGGTGGTGTCGGCCTGAGCCAGCGGCGAACGATAATTGACGTCGTTCTTCTTCGCGTCGGCTTCCGCTGCAAGGCGCTTACGCGCATCTTCGGGCGATTCCAGCCAGGCCGGATTGTCCTTGCTTGCCAGCGACTGCTGCGGCGCGGTGAGCGTGTCCTTGTCTCCACCCACAACAAGGCCGGGACGGTTCGGATACTTCACGCCCTTGTCCTTCGGCGTCGCCGCCGAGACGGAAGCGATATCGCCGAGATCGTCCAGGAGCTGTACGCCAGCCGTCTTGCCGGTGCCGTAAGTCGGGCTGCTGAGGCAGCCGGACATTACGCCACAGCCAATCACAAGTGCCGCCAAGCTGACGCCGACACGAACGCTATGCATCGCTCTCATGAATACCCTTCCCAGCCACGCCGGAATAAACTTAACAGGACCCCATTTCACGGCAACTGCCGTAAAAATCGGGCCAATTTCAGGCAGCTTTTACCGGATGAACACCGCAAAGGCAATTCACCCGGTAATATTCTTCAGTTGACAGTAGAGCGCTGTGCTTCCCTTTGGAAGCACAAAGGAGGCTCTACCGCTTTTATGCACGCATCAGACTTTCCGAAAATCGATTCCGATTTTCAGGCCGATGCTGTCGCAAGCTCACGTAGCGCCAACGCGTCGCGCGCCGAGACATCCGGGTATTCCGGGTCCGAGCCGACATCGGTGGTGATACGCCAGGAACGGGCGCACTTGCGGCCCTCGGCGAGCTTAGGAACCACGCTGACCTTGGCGGCATCGTCAAGACGGAACGCATCCGAAGGGCCTTCACCACCCTCGATGGTGATGCCCGAGGTGATGCAGATTTCCGAGAAATCCTGACCTTCGAGCACCTTCAGCAGTTCCGGATCGGCGATATAGACGACCGGGGCGGCTTCCAGCGAGGAGCCGATGCGCTTATCCTTGCGCTCAATTTCCAAGGCGCCGGTGACGACGCTGCGCACGGCGCGGATCTTCTTCCACTTTTCGGCCAGCGCCTCGTTCTTCCATTCGCCCGATACGGCAGCGAACTGTTCGAGGTGAACCGAGACCGCCTGCGGATTGCGCGACAGCCACGCCTCTTCGGTGGTGAACGGCAGCATCGGCGCAAGCCAGGTCACCATGCAATCGAAGATCGTGCGGATGACGGCGAGCGAAGCGCGGCGGCGCAAGCTCGACGGGGCATCGCAATAAAGCGCATCCTTGCGGACGTCGAAATAGAAGGCCGACAGCTCGACATTGGCGAAATCGATCAAGGCACGAGCAATGCGCTTGAAGTCGAAGGCGTCGTAGCTTTCGCGCACCAGCTCGTCGAGTTCGGCGAGGCGATGCAACATCAGCCGCTCCAGCTCCGGCATGTCGGCATAGGCGATGACTTCGCCCTTGTCGTGCGCCAGCGTGCCCAGCATCCAGCGGATGGTGTTGCGCAGCTTGCGATAGGCGTCGACATTGGTCTGGATGATGGCCTTGCCCAGGCGCTGGTCTTCCCAATAGTCCGTGGTCATGACCCACAGGCGCAGGATGTCGGCGCCGGCGTCCTTCATCACGTCCTGCGGGGCAACGACGTTGCCGAGCGACTTCGACTGCTTGCGGCCCTGCTCGTCCATGGTGAAGCCGTGCGTGACGACCGTATCGTACGGCGCGCGGCCACGGGTCGCGGCACTTTCGAGCAGCGACGAATGGAACCAGCCGCGATGCTGGTCGGAGCCTTCAAGATAGACGTCGGCCGGCCACTTCAGGTCCGGACGGTCTTCCAGCGTGAAGGTGTGGGTCGAGCCCGAGTCGAACCAAACGTCGAGAATGTCCATGACCTGCGTCCAGGCCTCATTGGCCTTTTCACCGAGGAAGCGCTCACGCGCACCTTCCGCGAACCAGGCATCGGCACCTTCCTGCTCGAAAGCCCCGAGGATGCGGGCATTCACGGCGTCATCCTGCAGGATGTTGCCCTGCTCGTCGACGAAGATGCAGATCGGCACGCCCCAGGCGCGCTGACGCGACAGGACCCAATCCGGGCGCTGTTCGATCATGGCGCGCAGGCGATTCTGCCCGGCTGATGGCACGAAGCGCGTGTCGTCGATCGCCTTGAGGGCGCGGCTACGCAGCGTCGAACCATCCGCAAAGTCCTTGTCCATATAGACGAACCATTGCGGCGTGTTGCGGAAGATGACCGGCTTCTTCGAGCGCCAGGAATGCGGATAGGAATGCTTCAGCCTGCCGCGCGCAAAGAGCGTATTCGTCTCGATCAGCGCCTTGATGACGATGTCGTTGGCGTTGCCCTTCTTGCCGTTGTCGTCCATGACGCGTCCACCCTCGAAGCCGGGAGCGTCGGCGGTATAGAAGCCGGCATCGTCGACCGGGAACGGAATGGTGGACGAGATCCCACGCTTTTCAAGGTCACGAGCGTGCGAGGTCCAGGCGTCAAAGTCCTCGCGGCCGTGGCTGGGAGCCGTATGCACGAAACCGGTGCCGGCATCGTCGGTCACATGCTCGCCATCGAGCAGCGGCACCTTGAAGCCGTAGCCGAGCGAAGCCAGCGGATGCGCGCAGATAAGCGCAGCCAGATCGTCTGCGGTGACGTCGCGCAGGCGCTTGTACTGCAGCTTTGCCTTGGCGAAGGATTCCTCGGCCAGTTTGTCTGCAAAAACGAGCTTCTCGCCGGGGCGCGGCCCGAAGTCATTGGCGGCTTCCGTCACTTCGTAGAGGCCATAGGCAACGCGCGAGGAATAGGCGATCGCGCGGTTGCCGGGGATCGTCCAAGGGGTCGTCGTCCAGATGACGACAAAGGCGCCGGCAAGCTCCGCCGGGCCTTCGGCCACCGGGAACTTGACCCAGATCATGTCGCTCTCGACGTCGGCATATTCGACCTCGGCTTCGGCCAGAGCCGTGCGCTCGACAACCGACCACATGACCGGCTTGGAGCCACGATAAAGCTGACCGGTGCGGGCGATCTTCAGAAGCTCGCCGGCGATGCGGGATTCCGCATGGAAATTCATGGTCAGATAAGGGTTGTCGAAATCGCCGACGATGCCGAGGCGCTTGAACTCCTCGGACTGGATCTTGATCCAGCCGGCGGCAAAGTCACGGCATTCCTGGCGAAACTCGTTCACCGGAACCTCGTCCTTGTTCTTGCCCTTCTCGCGGTATTTTTCCTCGATCTTCCACTCGATCGGCAGGCCGTGGCAGTCCCAACCCGGAACGTAGTTGCTGTCATAGCCGCGCATCTGGAACGAGCGGGTGATGACGTCCTTCAGGATCTTGTTGAGGGCATGGCCGATATGGATGTGACCGTTGGCGTAGGGAGGGCCGTCATGCAGCACGAACTTCTCACGGCCGGCGGCGGAGGCGCGCAGCTTCTTGTAGAGGTCCATCTGCTGCCAGCGGCCCACCAGCTCCGGTTCCTTCTGCGGCAAGCCAGCGCGCATCGGAAAGTCGGTTTCCGGCAGATAAAGGGTCTTGGAATAGTCCATCTTTTCAGGGGTATCGGTCATAGTAGTGACAATTGCCTCGGTGTCTCGGGCGTCTTGCGCTTGAAAAGCGCAGCCATATGGGGATTTTTCGGCGGCGGAAAGCGCCCTGGGAGCGGGCGCCAAAAACCCGGACCTTCCGGCAGCTTACAGCGCGCGGAAGGCCGGGCCAATAATTCGTATCGATAGGCTCAGCCGAAATTGGGTCATAGCCGCCGGTTCATAGGCGTTTTTTTCAAGGAAAGGAAGAGGAAACAACGCAGGCGGCACATGGAAAGGACGCGGACGTTTCCGCCCGCGGCCAATAGACATTGTTCGTATCAGGCATGCGCCGTGGCGCGGGCCGGCATGACTGCATTGAGGATGACAGACACAACGATATTTGCCGCCAGCGCCAGCAGCCCGGTATAGGCCGTGAAACCGGCGTCACCTAGGGGAACCATATGCAGGGGTTTCCAGCCGGCATCCCAGACGAGATAGGTGCCGCCGAAGAAGCCGACGAACCAGCCGGCCAGCAGCGCAGGCGCCCGGAACCATTTGGTATAGAGGCCGAAAACCAAAGCCGGCAGCGTCTGCAGGATCCAGATGCCGCCCAAGAGCTGCAGATCGAGCGCGAACTGCGTCGGCAGGAAGATGATGACGAGAAGCGCGCCTACCTTGACGACAAGCGAGGTCATCTTGGCGACCTTCGCCTCGCCGGCATCGGAAACCTGCGGGTCGATATAGGCCTTCCAGAAATTGCGGGTGAAGAGGTTGGCGGCGCCGATGCTCATCACGGCTGCAGGGACAAGCGCGCCGATGGCGATTGCCGCGAAGGCAAAGCCCGCAAACCAGCTTGAGAACAAGTTCTGGAACAGCGCCGGAACAACATCATTCGCACTGTCCAGCTTCAGGTTTGCCGCGTGGCCCATATAGCCGAGCAGGGCCAGCAGACCGAGCAGCAGCGTATAGGCCGGCAGCAGCACGGCATTCTTGCGGATGGTGTTGCCGCTGTTGGAGGCGAAGATGCCGGTCAGCGTATGCGGATACATGAAGGCCGCAAGCGCCGAGCCGAGCGCCAGCGTCGCATAGGCGACGTACTGGTTGCCGCCAAGCAGCAGGCTGCCGGCCCCCTTGGCTTTGAAATCCGCATCGGCCGCGGCAAAGACATTGGCGTAGCCGCCAAGCTTGGCCGGGATGAGCGCAATGGCGGCAATGACAACGATGTAGATCATGATGTCTTTGACGAAGGCGATCAGCGCCGGCGCGCGAAGGCCTGCCGAATAGGTATAAAGCGCCAGGATGATGAAGGCGACGGCGAGCGGCAGTTCGCCGTGAAGACCCAGAGCCTTGAACACAGCCGTCATGCCGACGAGCTGCAAGGCGATATAAGGCATGGTGGCGATGACGCCGGTGAGCGCAACCGCCAGTTCGAGAGCGCGAGAGCCGTATTGGCCGTGCACGACATCGCCCGCCGTGACGTAGCCATGATCCTTTGCGCGCTTCCACAGAAGCGGCATGACCATGAAGACGAAGGGATAGACGACGATCGTGTAGGGCAGCGCGAAAAAGCCGTAGGCACCGACCGTATAGACCAGGGCCGGAACGGCGATCACGGTATAAGCCGTATAGAAGTCGCCACCGACGAGGAACCAGGTGATCCAGGTGCCGAAGGTGCGGCCGCCAAGGCCCCACTCATCGATATGGGCAAGGGTCTTCGGCCTGCGCCAGCGGGCGGCCACGAAGCCCATGACGGTCACAAGCGCCAGGAAGAAGATGAAGACGGCAAGTGCTGTCGGATCGATATCAGTCGTCATGGCGCATGCTCCGATAAGCGATCCACGTCAGCAGAGCGGTGATCGGCACCCAGGCCAGTTGATACCAGTAGAAGAAGGGGAAGCCGAGCAGAACCGGATCGTGAGCGTTATAAAAGGGGACCCAAAGCAAGCCTATATAGGGGATGACGAGCAGCCAGCAGGCCGCCGTTCCGAAACGTTTGTCCATTACGTGCGCCTTTCGGAAAAGGGGCGCGGCGACTCGCGCCCTGCAATATGAGCATTGCAGCATCTTCCCACCCGCTCAAGGCAAAAAGATACCGCACTGCCGCAATCCTTGCGCGCAGTCTTTACGGCTAGGTCAGGAGAAGGCGATGCAACGATCGGTATCGCTGAGCGGCTGGACGCCGGCGAGGAGTGCCCTTGCTTCCTCTTCGTCCTTGCGGATCTGCGCGACGAGCGGCTCGAGACCGTCGAATTTCAGCTCCGGGCGGAGATAGCCGAAGAAGGAAACCGAACAGATCTGGCCGTAGAGATCGCCGCTGAAATCGAAGACGAAGGTTTCGAGCAACGGCGCGCCATTGTCCGTCACCGTCGGGCGGCGGCCGTAACTGGCGACGGCATCGCGGATGACGCCGTCCTCCGCACGGAATCTTACCGCATAAATACCGGCTTTCAGCGAGACTTCCGGGGGAAGCTGCATGTTTGCCGTCGGAAAGCCGAGCGTGCGGCCGAGCTTCTCGCCGCCGATGACCGGCGCTTCGACGGTATAGCGATAACCGAGCATTCCAGCGACCTCAGCCACCTCTCCGCCAGCGAGCAACGTGCGGATGCGACTCGAGGAGACAACCTCGGCATTTTCGTCGCGGAAAGCGTCGATGAGCGTCACGCCGAAACCGTTGCGACTGCCGGCGTTCATCAGGAAGGCCGGACCACCCTGGCGATCATGGCCAAAATGGAAATCGAAGCCGGTGACGACTTCTGAAGCGTGGAGCCAATCGATCAGGATCGAATGGACGAACTCATCGGCCGATCGTTGCGAAAAAGCACGGTCGAATGGATATTCGATGACGGCATTGAAGCCGAGTGCTTCCAGCAAGCGCGCCTTGAGCGGCGCCGGCGTCAGGCGGAATACGGGATGATCCGGGCGAAACACGGTGCGCGGATGCGGCTCGAACGTCAGAACGAGAGCCGGAACGCCGCGCTCCCTGGCAATCTCCAGCGCGCGATCGAGCACCGACTGATGACCGCGATGCACGCCGTCGAAATTGCCGATGGCCACGACCCCGCCCTTGAGGGCTTCAGGAAGCGGCTCGCGCGTCTCGTTGCGGTGGAAAACGGTCATCGGCTACCACTCCGGTCAGACTAGGCGCGGCATCCACCACTTCGGCGAAGCCTGCTCGCGTGCCAGAAAAGCGCCGAGAGCAGCCTCATCCGTATGCCCGTCGACCATATATTCGCGAGCGTGGATGCCATGGCTGATATAAAGAAGATCGAGACCGTAATCGAGCGCGCCGCGCACGTCGGTCGGCATGCCGTCGCCGATGGCAACCACGCGCGACATCGGGAATTCGCTCTTGACCTCGCGGGCTGCCGCAATCGCCGCATCGTAGATCGGCTGGTGCGGCTTGCCGGCGATGCGCGTCTGGCCGCCGAGGCGCTCATAATAGGCGGCCATGGCGCCGGCGCAGGGGATCATGCGGTGGCCGCGCTCGACGACCAGATCGGGGTTGGCGCAGATCAGCGGCACGTTGCGGGTGGACCAGGCCGTCAGCATATCCGTGTAGTCGTCGGGCGTTTCCGTCTCGTCATCGAAGAAGCCGGTGCAGACGATGCTTTCGGCCTTGTCGGCGTCGACGCGCTCTACATCAAGCCCTTCAAGGATGCCGGTGTCGCGCTCCGGTCCGAGCAGAAACACTTTCTGCGGGCCTTCGGCAATGAGCTTGCGGGTGACGTCGCCCGAGGTAATGATGCGGTCGTAGACGCTGTCGGGCACCCCGATCGCCCGCAACTGCTCGACCACCCTCGGAGCCACGCGCGGAGAATTGGTGATGAGGACGACAGTCAGCCCTTGCTTGCGAGCCGCCTCCAGCGCGATCGAGGCTTCCTTATAGGCTGAAACACCATTGTGAAGCACGCCCCAGACATCGCAGAGCGCAACATCATAAAGTCCGCCAATCTCGCGAAAGCTTTCGATCCGTTTGCCCATGCCGTCCTCGCATTACATAAATCACGGGCTGACATCGCAAACCGGCCGGCAAATTACAAGAGCGGCATGCAAGGTTTTTGCGGCGCACAAGGCCTGGAGGCCAAGCGCTGGCAGCGTCGGCGCGTGCGCATATGATCAGCGGGAGGCATCGGCTTCAAAGCCGAGAGAAGACACCAACCCAGCCTTCCGAACCAGATTGGATTGGGGTATCGCTTGCAACGGCGTGCTACGCAGGACCGCCATGGGCGTTAATCATCCTCGAAACAAGCCAGACAGCGCCGTAAAAATTTCACAGTGTTGTTCTTGACTCGCCCGGTAGCCACACCTAAATCACGGTCGCTAGCACTCGCCGATGCTGAGTGCTAACAAAGCCCATACGGATCCCCCGCTGATCCGTGAAGTCATTTGATCGAGGGATTAGACAATGGCAACCAATTTCCGCCCCCTTCATGACCGCGTCGTTGTTCGTCGCGTTGAGTCCGAAGCAAAGACCAAGGGTGGTATCATCATTCCCGATACCGCCAAGGAAAAGCCGCAGGAAGGCGAAATCGTCGCTGTAGGCTCTGGCGTTCGTGATGAATCCGGCAAGGTCATCCCGCTCGACGTCAAGGCTGGCGATCGCATTCTGTTCGGCAAGTGGTCGGGCACCGAAGTCAAGCTTGATGGCGAAGACCTTCTCATCATGAAGGAAGCCGACATCATGGGCATCATCGGCTAATCCAGCCGGTTTCCCCTTTTCCGATACAGCTGACGGGCCATAAACCCGTTCAATGCGAATTCAGGAGTTTTTAGACATGGCAGCTAAAGAAGTAAAATTCGGCCGCAGCGCCCGCGAAAAGATGCTTCGTGGCGTTGATATCCTCGCTGACGCAGTGAAGGTCACGCTCGGCCCGAAGGGTCGTAACGTCGTTATCGACAAGTCCTTCGGCGCTCCGCGCATCACCAAGGACGGCGTCACCGTCGCCAAGGAAATCGAACTCGAAGACAAGTTCGAAAACATGGGCGCCCAGATGGTCCGCGAAGTTGCTTCGAAGACCAACGACATCGCCGGCGACGGCACGACCACTGCAACCGTTCTCGCCCAGGCCATCGTTCGCGAAGGCGCCAAGGCTGTTGCAGCCGGCATGAACCCGATGGACCTGAAGCGCGGCATCGACCTCGCTGTAGCTGAAGTCGTCAAGGATCTCCAGGCCAAGGCCAAGAAGATCAACACTTCGGAAGAAGTCGCACAGGTCGGCACGATCTCCGCAAACGGCGAAAAGCAGATCGGTCTCGATATTGCTGAAGCCATGCAGAAGGTCGGCAACGAAGGCGTCATCACGGTTGAAGAAGCCAAGACCGCCGAAACCGAACTCGAAGTCGTCGAAGGCATGCAGTTCGACCGTGGCTACCTCAGCCCCTACTTCGTCACCAACCCGGAAAAGATGGTCGCCGATCTCGAAGACGCGTTCATCCTGCTCCACGAGAAGAAGCTCTCGAACCTGCAGGCAATGCTTCCGGTTCTCGAAGCTGTCGTTCAGACCGGCAAGCCGCTCCTCATCATCGCTGAAGACGTCGAAGGCGAAGCTCTTGCTACGCTCGTCGTCAACAAGCTGCGCGGTGGCCTGAAGATCGCTGCCGTCAAGGCTCCTGGCTTCGGCGACCGCCGCAAGGCCATGCTGGAAGACATCGCCATCCTGACGGGCGGCACTGTCATCTCCGAAGACCTCGGCATCAAGCTCGAGTCGGTTACGCTCGACATGCTCGGCCGTTCCAAGAAGGTTTCGATCTCCAAGGAAAACACCACGATCGTCGACGGCGCTGGCGCCAAGTCCGACATCGAAGGCCGCGTTGCCCAGATCAAGGCTCAGATCGAAGAAACCACCTCTGACTACGACCGCGAAAAGCTGCAGGAACGTCTTGCCAAGCTCGCTGGCGGCGTTGCCGTTATCCGCGTTGGCGGCTCGACGGAAGTTGAAGTCAAGGAAAAGAAGGACCGCATCGACGACGCTCTCAACGCGACGCGCGCTGCTGTTCAGGAAGGCATCGTACCGGGCGGCGGCACGGCTCTGCTGCGCTCCTCCGTCAAGATCACCGTAAAGGGTGAAAACGACGATCAGGAAGCCGGCGTCAACATCGTTCGCCGCGCTCTGCAGGCTCCTTGCCGCCAGATCGCTGAAAACGCTGGTGATGAAGCCTCCATCGTTGTCGGCAAGATCCTCGACAAGAACGAAGACAACTTCGGCTACAACGCTCAGACGGGCGTCTACGGCGACATGATCGCTATGGGCATCGTCGACCCGGTCAAGGTCGTTCGCACGGCTCTGCAGGACGCAGCTTCGGTTGCTTCGCTGCTGATCACCACCGAAGCCATGATCGCTGAGCTGCCGAAGAAGGATGCCCCTGCTGGCATGCCGGGCGGCATGGGCGGCATGGGCGGTATGGACATGATGTGATAAGGCCAACGGCCTAATTCACAGGAATGTTCATAAAGCTTTGCCCATGCACTTTTAGTGCTTCAGGCCGCCAAGCGGCCTGAAATGGCGGCATGGACATGATGTGATAGGGTCTTAGCCTTATTGCGACTGTTCAATCCGACATCCGGAATTGACGAAGGGCGGCTCTCGGGCCGCCCTTTTTGCTGTGTCAAAGCGACACGCTCCCAAGCCCGGGAGCCCCTCCGGCAATGCAATTTTATGCAACCTGCCCATTGCCGTTCTAGAAAAAGCCCCTATAACTCGCGGCGCAGCGATTTTGGAGAGTAAGCTGCGATGCACGAAAATTTTACTGATTTTGGACAGGATTAACCCGAGACTTGGCTTGGCCATGACCTTCGAGGTTGGATTCGTCCAAATTTATTACTTGAAAACGACTTCGCAGGTCGGTTCGCCATCCGGAAACATTGTTGAAAGACGACAATAGCGGGGGTGCGGCTCTGTTTTCTTCATAGCGGATGCAGCAGGCGGTCAGACCGTCCATCCGGCCGCATATGGAAATTCAAACGAAGTGCGCAGGGGCCTATGCGCTCAAGTGGTGGGGATCAGCTTGTTCAAAATTGCCAAAGCAAATTTTGCCGCGCCGTTCGCGCCCGGTTCGCTGGCGTTTGACAGCCAAGATCCCAATCTCCTCGCGCAGTTCTGCGTTTCCGAAGGCTGGACAGGTGACCTGTCCAGCGGCCTCATCAAGCTCGGGCAATGGAGCACCATGCTGCATGGGCTGAGCTCCTCGGAATGCGGCCTCCTGAGCCTGATGCATTGCTATGACGGGCAGGATCGCGTTCGCATCCTCGATCTTTTCGAACAGGCCGCAACCGCTACATCTTCCTTTTGCTATTCCACCACGGCCCTCGGCACCAACGGTCACCGCCAGCCGATCTTCTGCGTTGGCGAGTCCATCGCCGCAGACGAACACCATGCCGGCAGCATGGTCGGCATCTTTCTGTTTCCGCGCTTCAAGCTGGAGCCGGGCAGCCAATTGGCAACCCGGCAATAAGTTTGAGCGCAAGGGCACCCGCCCCAGCGCCAGATATCATCAATCGCGTTTCGGAACGTTCAGGCCGCGCTGGCTTGCGGGACGCGCAAGCGCGCGCTCCAGCCAGGCCATGACTGCGGGGAAGCTTTCAAGTTCGAGCACCTCGCGGCCGCCATAGAAAACGTCGACGCCGCGCACCCATGGAAATGTCGTGATATCGGCGATGGTATATTCATCGCCCATGATCCATTCACGTCCCTGCAGGCGAGCTTCGAGAACGCCGAGGAGTCGTTTTGCCTCGTCACGATAGCGCTCGACGGGATAGGAGTTGTTGGCGACCTTGTCGGCGGCGAATTTGAAGAAGTGACCGAACTGGCCGAACATCGGGCCGACGCCGGCCATCTGGAAAAAGACCCATTCCAGCATCTCATAGCGCGCGGCGGCATCGCCCGGAATGAGCTTGCCGGTCTTTTCAGCGAGATAGACCAGGATAGCGCCGGACTCGAACAGGCCGATCGGCTTGCCGTCCGGGCCATTGGGATCGATGATCGCCGGGATGCGGCCGTTTGGATTGAGCGACAGGAACTCCGGCGACTTCTGGTCATTGGTGCCAAAGGAAATCAGATGCGGCTCGTAGGGCAGATCCAGCTCCTCGAGCGCGATGGAAACCTTGACGCCGTTCGGCGTCGGTAACGAGTAGAGCTGAATGATATCCGGATTGCTGGCGGGCCAGCGCTTCGTAATTGGAAATGACGAGAGATCAGCCATGAGATCTTGCTCCTTAAGACTATGATTTAGCGATGAATCGACGCCAACATAGCCGATACCGCGCGTATGGAAAGGGGCTGCGAGCAGCCATTGTTCAATGATTGTGAACTAATTGTCCGCAGTTGTTTATCTTTCCAGCCTCCAAAAAATCACGGATATCTGTGGCCAGAAATTGTCGCCACCGAACTGAAACGCTTTCACCGGAGACTGTCATGTCCAATACCAACAACGTCATCATTCTCGTGGCGCGCATCCTGCTCGCCTTCATGTTCATCTTCGCCGGTTTCGGCAAGCTGACCGATCCGGCAGGCACGGCCGGCATGATCGCCGGCGCCGGAATGCCCTACGCAACCCTTCTCACCTACCTCGCCGGCGCTTTTGAATTCGTCACCGGCGTATGCGTACTGATCGGCTTCCAGATCCGCATCGTCGGCTGGCTGCTCGCCGCATTCTGCGTCTTCACCGGCATCGTCTTCCATCTGGGCACGGTCAACGTTCCGGATTTCCCGGCTGCCGCCAACGGCTGGATCAACGGCCTGAACTTCGTGAACTTCCTGAAGAACATCACGCTGGCAGGCGCCTACATCATGCTCGCCACCAATGGCGCCGGTGTCTACTCGGTCGATGCCCGCCGCGGTGCCTACGCAGCCGCCTGATTGCCGCATACTTCCCAAGACGCAAAAAAGCCCGCCTGGAATATCCAGGCGGGCTTTTTTGCGTGAACAGGAAATGAGGAAACTAGAGCGCGCTGTGCACAGCCGCGATGATGCGCTGAACCATCGGATCGCCCTCGTGGCTTTCCTTGCGGGCGCGAACGAGGCAGGCTTCCGAGCGCAGGATGATGCCATCGGACAGGATCTTCAGGTGATTGGCCCGCAGGGTCGAGCCGGTCGAGGTAATGTCGACGATGATATCGGCAGAGCCAGCGGCCGGCGCACCCTCCGTTGCGCCGAGGCTTTCGACGATGCGGTAAAGCTGGATGCCATGCTGGCTCGAAAAGAACTGCTGCGTCAGCCGCCAGTATTTCGTCGCGACCGTCAGCCTGTGGCCGTGACGAGTACGGAAATCGGCGGCAACATCGCCGAGATCGGCCATGGTATCGACATCGAGCCAGATCTCCGGCACCGCGACCACGACATCGGCGTGACCGAAACCAAGCCTCGCACAGAACTCGACGCGGCGATCGGCTTCCGCCATACCCTCACGAACGAGATCCTCACCGGTAATCCCGAAATCGACGCTGCCATTGCCAATCTCACGGGAGATTTCCGAAGCAGACAAGAAGGCGATTTCAACACCATCCCAGCCATCGACCCGGCCGCGATAGGAGCGGTCGTTGCCGACGGCGACGATCGGCATGCCGGCGCGCTCGAAAACAGCCGAGCAATCGTCCTTCATGCGGCCCTTGGAGGGAAGCGCAATGGTAATGGTCATCAGGCTGCCCTCGCGGTTTCGATGCGATCGAGCCAAAGCGCGAAGCCGACCGCCGGAATATGATCCCTGGCGCCGAGAAGCGTCATCAGCCGATCGAAACGGCCACCACCGGCCAGCACCGCGCTCGATCCCTGCACCGTCACTTCGAAGACGAGGCCGGTATAGTAGTCGAGGGGGCGGCCGAAGGCGGCGCGGTAGTCTATCTTCGCGGCATCGACGCCGGTCTTGGCCAATGCGGCGACGCGGGCATCGAAGCTTTCCAACGCCTTGCCCAGCTTCAGGCCTGCTGCATCGGCAAAGCCTGCCAGTGCGGCAGAGGCGTCCGCCAGCGGCACGCTCAGGGACAGGAATTCTTCCAGGACGAGGAATGCGGCATCGTCGAGCCGGGTTTCCGAAAGCACCAGCTTCTCGCGAAGCCGGCGAGCGATTTCCTGCGGTGAGCGGCTGGCATTGGTAGAATAGCCGGTCGCCTGCATGGTGGCATCGATATGCTTGACCAGCCCCTGCTCGTCGCCGCGATTAAGGAAATCGAGCACATGCGCATCGAGCCCGGTAACAGGCTGCGGACTTGCCAGACGCGCCAGCAGCGTTTCGAGCTGCATCATGTTGCCAAAGGCATGGATCAGCCGCTTCTGCCAGCCCGTGGGCAGGCCGAGCGCCTGCACCACGGCCTCGAACACTGCCTGATCGCCAAGCGTTACCGAGAGCGGCTTGCCGGGAACCAGACGGCTCAGAATGCCGATGGCATCGCCAATGGCACGGGCATCGGCGCTGGCCGTATCGCCGTCACCCAGATCCTCGATGCCGGCCTGATAGAACTCATGGCCGCCTTCGCGGCGCTGGCGAAAGATCTCGCCGAGGTAGGAATAGCGCTTCGGCGTGCCGGTCGCGGTTTCGATATGGCGCAGGCAGACCGGAATCGTGAACTCCGGGCGCAGGCAAAGACTGGCGCCGGTTTCGCTCTCTGTCATGAAGATGCGCCGGCGAAGATCTTCGCCCGCCATGTCTAGAAAGGGCTCGGCCGGCTGGATGATCGGCGTATCCACCCGCTCCGTCCCGCGAACGGTGAATTCATCCAGCAGATCGCCGGCAAAATCCGGGAGGTTGATCAGGGGCATCAGCCCGCCCTCTTCCTGTCTTCCGCGTGCGCCGCCAATATTTCCTGCACCTTGGCGATAAGCTCGGCTTCCGGCACGGTTTCCTGAGCCACGCGCGCCTCGCGCCAGCTGGCATTGTCCTCGATCTCGCCGGAGAGGCGCTTGCCTTCGATCAGATCCTTGATCTGGACGACGCCCTGGGCACGCTCGTCGCCGCCCTGGATGATGGCGATCGGGCAGCCGCGACGATCGGCATATTTCAGCTGGTTGCCGAACTTCTTCCAGTTGCCCTGGAACATCTCGGCACGGATGCCGGCGGCACGCAGCTGCTGCGTGAAGCGCTGATAGCGTCCCATGGCATCGACATCGCCATCCATGACCGTGACAAGCACAGGCTCGATCACTTCTTCGGTGCCAAGCTTGCCGAGGTTCTTCAGTGCGGTCATCAAGCGAGACACACCGATGGAGAAGCCTGTCGCCGGAACCGGCTGCCCCATGAAGCGCGAGACGAGCCCGTCATAACGGCCGCCGCCGCCGACCGAACCGAAAACGACCTTTTCGCCCTTTTCGTTGGTGACGTCGAACAGCAGCTCGGCTTCGTAGACCGGACCGGTGTAGTATTCGAGGCCGCGAACGACGGATGGATCGATCTTGATGCGATCGGCCTGATAGCCGGCGCTGGTCACGAGGCTGCCGATGAAATTCAGCTCGTCGACGCCCTCGACGCCGTTGGACGTGCCGGCAACAAGCTCGGCAAGCTGAACAGCGCTTTCGGCGTAGTCCTTGATGCCGACGAAGAAGAGCACCTTCTCGATCTGATCGGCATTGAGGCCGGCACCCTTGGTGAAGTCGCCGGACTCGTCCTTGCGGCCGGGGCCGAGAAGCAGCGCCACGCCTTCGGGGCCGAACTTATCGAGCTTGTCGATGGCGCGCAGTACGTTCAGGCGCTGGCCGGCCTTGTCGTCGCCGCCGAGACCGATCGCTTCCAGCACGCCGTCGAGAACCTTGCGGTTGTTGACGCGGATCACGTAGTCGCCGCGCTTGATGCCGAGCGCTTCCAGCGTATCGGCCATCATCATGCACATCTCGGCATCCGCCTGCACGCCAGGCGCGCCGACGGTATCGGCATCGAACTGCATGAACTGGCGGAAGCGGCCCGGGCCCGGCTTCTCGTTGCGGAAGACATAGCCGGCGCGATAGGTACGGTAGGGAAGCTGGATCTCGTTGAAATTCTCGGCGACATGACGCGCAAGCGGCGCCGTCAGGTCGTAGCGCAGCGACATCCACTGCTCGTCTTCATCCTGGAGCGAGAACACGCCTTCGTTCGGCCGGTCGCTGTCTGGCAGGAACTTGCCGAGCGCATCGGTATATTCGAACAGCGGTGTTTCGACGGGATCGAAGCCATAATGCTCATAAACCGCCCGGATCTTGGAGGTCATCTCGTTGACGGCGCGAATGTCGCTGGCCGAACGATCGACAAAGCCACGCGGCAGGCGGGCCTTGAGCTTCTGCGGTTTCTTCTGTTTGTCGCTCATATCTAAGGTAATCCGGTACGGGAACAGTGGCGGTTAACTAGCGGATTGGGCTGAATGCGGCAAGGATTGTTATATGTTAGCGCCGTACAAACGGGCAAAAAACCAGAGAAGGCGACATAGATACCATGCCACATGCGATCGTCCTGAAATGCGCCAATGACAGCGCCGCCCCGGTTTTGGATCTCTGGCGCGAGGCAAGCCGGTTCGAAACCACCCCGTCGATGGAGGCGCTGAACTATCCGCCGCATCTGACGCTCGCCGTTTATCAGGACATCGAGATGTCGTCGCTTGTTGCAGCCGTTCAGAAAATCTTCGGCAGCATGCCGCCCGTGTCGATCGAATTCTCCGGTATCGGCCATTTTCCGAACGAGATGCTGGTGCTTTGGGGGCGCCCTGCCGATGACCGGGCCTTGAGGAAAATACATGCCGCCATTCATGAGGAGATCGATCCCGCCCTTTGCCACGAGCATTCCCGCCCGGATCGCTGGCAGCCGCATTGCACCATTGCGATGAAAATTCCCGCAAGCGCGGCTGACCAGGCGCTGGCATGGGCGACGTCGACTTCAGCTCGATTTACGCTCACCTTCGACGCGGTCGACTGCATAAGCTTTCCGCCCGTCGAAATCCTGAGAGAAGTCAAACTGCTGCCTTGATCCGCTTTCAATGTTAGGACGATGCAATTTGCGCTTGCCTTCGCGGCGACCGCGGCTAGGTTCATGGGCATGCGGTTCTTTGCGATCCTGACGATGGTAATTGCCTGGCTGTTCTATGGTGCCATGCCGGCGCTGGCGAACTGTCCTGTTTGCGATTCCGTCACGGCCATGCCCGTCGCGTCGACCATGAGCATGCATGGCGGAATGGCCGACATGTCTGGCATGACGGGCCATGGCGACATGATGCAGCATCAAGAGAAGAAGCCGGAAAACCCTTGCGCGGGCGGCATGGCGCATGTGGCGTCCTGTGCCGCCTGTCTTGCCCTGACGCCAGTCCTTGCGGCTCAAGGCGGCAAGCATGTGTTCTCCTATCCGGTACCGCCGCTTGGCCAGCGGCTGGTCGGTTCCCGCCCGGAGCCGATGGCGCCGCCTCCCCGTTTCGTCTGACGATCCTCTGTTTTATAGCAGGAGCGGCTTTCCGCTCACATTCAGACACCGTCCAGAAACGGAAAGAACACCTATGTCTATCTCAAGAACTCTTATCCTCGCCGGTGCGTTTGCCTTCGCGCTCAGCCTCCCTGTCTTCGCCGACGATATGTCGGGCATGGATATGAGCAAGCCGATGGGCGACCAGGGCGCATCCAGCAAGGCCTATAACGACGCGATGGGCAAGATGCACAAGGACATGATGATCAACTATAGCGGCGATGCCGATGCGGATTTCGTCCGCGGCATGATCCCGCATCATCAGGGGGCGATCGACATGGCGAAGATCGAGCTGAAATACGGAAAGGATCCCGAGCTGCGCAAGCTGGCGGAAGCGGTCGTCACCGCGCAGGAAGCTGAGATCAAGGAAATGAAAGCCTGGCTGAAGAAGCACGGCAAGTAACTCATCGAAGACGGGAGGCGGCGGACACGTGCCGCCGCCTTCTTGCCCCCTAGAGTGCTTCCGCTTTTCTTAGAATCGCGGAAGCGCTCTAGCTTCTTGTTTTCTCTCGCATTCCGAACGGAAAACCGCTGCGCACTTTTCCTGGAAATGCTCTAATCCATGACGGCGGGCAGCCGTGCAGCGAGCAGATCGATGATCGCGCGCATCTTCAGCGGCAGCTGCGGCACCTGTGGCCAGACAGCGTAGATGTTGACCGGCCGGCTCGTGACAGGCAGAACCTGCGCCAGCCTCCCGGAATGCACGTAGTCCCGTACCAGCCAGCAGGGTAGCCACGTGATCCCCATCCCCGAAGCAGCCGCATCCGCAATCACCTCCAGATCATCGAAGCGCAGCCGTGTCTGCGGAAAGTAGTCGATGGCCGTGCCGTCACTCTGAAGAAGGGTCCATTTCTTCGTCTCCCCGGCTCTGGCGTAGACGGCCAGGTCATGATCCCCGAGATCGGCAACCGACTGCGGCATACCTCTTGCGGCAAGATAGTCCGGCGATGCGCAGAGCGTCATGCCATGAAAGGCGATCTTGCGGGCAGCAAGGCCGGCTTCATCGCGCAGAACGCCGTTGCGGATGGCAAGGTCAAATCCCTCATCGAAAAGATCGACCACGCGATCGCTGAAAGAAAGATCGAGTTCCAGCTTGGGATGCATGCGAGCAAGCTCAAGCAGCAATGGCGCAAGGCAGCGGCGACCGAAAAGCACCGGCATGGAAATGCGCACGCGCCCCGTGACCTCGCGCCTGCCTGATTCCAGCATGGCCTCACCCGACTGTATCTCGTCCATCGCCCGGCGGCAGCGCTCGTAGAAGGCCTGGCCTTCATCGGTCAGGCTCTGCATGCGGGTGGTGCGATGAAACAGCCGCGTGTTCAAGCGCCTTTCGAGCCTTGCAATGGTCTTGCCGATCGCCGAGCGCGACAAATTCATGCGTGTCGCTGCCGCCGAAAAGCCACCGGCTTCGACCGCCTCCACAAATTCCGGAATGCCGTTGAGCATGTCGTTCATGATGATTGCTTCCTATGAGGAACCAGTAAGCGGAAATAATATCGCCACTGGCGACTAACAAGCAACGATATAGTCACGTCATTGCTTTCAATTCCTCTCAGGAGAACGTGATGACGCAGACCATGAAGCGCTGGACCCTCGACACGATTGCCGTCGGCGCGCCCTTGAATCTCACTGAAACGGCTGTCCCCAAGCCCGCGCGCGGCGAAGTGCTGGTGCGGGTGAAGGCCGTTTCGCTGAACTATCGCGACAAGCTCGTTCGCGAGACCGGCATGGGCCTGCCGATCCAGTTTCCGTTCGTACCCGCCTCCGACATGTCGGGGGTGGTCGAGGCGGTCGGAGACGATGTCACGAGATTCTCGGCCGGCGACGGGGTCATTTCGACCTTTCATCCAGGCTGGATCGACGGGAAGCCACTGGGCGATGCCCGCAATCCTCCCTACAAGACGCTTGGCGGCTTTTATGCCGGCGTGCTCTCCGAATATATATCCGTGTCGCAGGACTGGCTCGTATCGGCGCCGAAAAGCCTCGATCATGCCGAGGCGAGCACCTTGCCCTGTGCAGGCCTGACGGCATGGTTTGCCCTGGTGGAGCGCGGCAAGATCAAGCCCGGCGATCGTGTCCTGGTGCAGGGAACGGGCGGCGTGGCGCTGTTCGGCCTGCAGATCGCCGCCGCGCAAGGGGCCGAGGTCTTCGTAACCTCATCAGGGCCTGAAAAGCTCGCACGGGCAAAGGCGCTTGGAGCCCATCACGGCATCGACCGCAACACGAGCGATTGGGTGGAAGAGGTCTATCGCCTCACCGACGATCAGGGCATCGATCACATCATCGAAATTGCCGGCGGCCCGAACTTCGCGCAATCGCTGAAGGCGGTGGCGCCGCATGGCCGGATTTCCGTCATCGGTGTTCTCGAGGGGTTTGATATCACCGGGCCGGTAGCCCCGCTGCTGTTGAAATCTCCTGTCGTGCAGGGCATCGGCGTCGGCCACCGACGCGCGCTGGAAGACTTCGTGTATGCAGTCGACAGCATTGGCCTGAAGCCGGTCATCGACCATCGCTATGCGCTCGGCGAAGTTCCGGCAGCCTTCGACCATCTCGATCGTGGCCCATTCGGCAAGATCGTCATCGAGCTGTAATCGCCACCGGGCCGCCACGAAAAATGGCGGCCCGGTTTCTTCATGACATCAAGCCTTCGGCTCGAAGGGCTGCGGTACGCGCAGCGCGCCCTGACGGGCGAGCATCCAGGCTGGATATTCGGGCGCAAGCGCACTGACTGCGTCCAGCTTTGTCATATCGTCGGCGTCGAGCTTCAGCTTGACGGCGGCGAGATTTTGGTCGAGCTGGTCGAGACGCTTGGCGCCGATGATAATGCTGGTGACGAAGGGCTTTGCCAGGATCCAGGCAAGCGCCACCGTGGCGACGCTGGAACCGTGCTTATCCGCCACTTCGCGCATGGCAGCGACGCAGGCCCAGGCTCGGTCCTTGTCGACAGGCGGAAAGTCGAAATTCGCGCGGCGCCCCTCGCCATTGCCCGGAGCACCCGGACCGTATTTGCCCGAGAGCAAGCCTCCGGCGAGCGGCGACCAGACCATCAGCCCCAGCTTTTCCTCCGCCATCAGCGGCACAATCTCGCGCTCCAGATCGCGGCCGGCGATGGAGTAATAGGCCTGCACGGTTTCAAAACGGGCGAAGCCGCGGCGCTCCGAAATGCCGAGCGCCTTGGCGATGCGCCAGGCCTGCCAGTTGGACACGCCGACATAGCGAACCAGACCGCGGGATACGAGATCATCCAACGCGCGGAGCGTCTCGTCGATGGGAGTGACCGAATCCGTGGCGTGGATCTGATAGAGGTCGATGTGATCGGTCTGCAAACGGTCGAGGCTGGCCTGCACGGAATCCATGATATGGCCGCGCGAGGCACCGCGATCGTTCGGCTTGTCGCCCATGACGCCATAGACCTTGGTGGCGATGACGACGTCCTTGCGGGGAACATTGAGGTTCTTCAGTGCCTGCCCGAGCAGTTTTTCCGAATTGCCGAACGAATAGACGTCGGCCGTGTCGATGAAGTTGATGCCGGCGGCGAGCGAGTTTTCGACGATCTTGTCGGCCAGTCCCTGGTCGACATCGGCGATTGAACCCCAGCTGCTGTTGGGATTGGCTTCGCCGAAGGTCATCGTGCCCAAGCAAAGTTCGGAGACGAACAGGCCGGTATTGCCGAGTTGATTGTAACGCATAGGAGAAAATTCCCTTGTGGTCAGCCGGAAGATGCTTCCGGCCGGTGGACTCTTATTCTCTTGGCTATGATTTGGCCTCGGCATTGCAGCAGCCCTTATGGTGCTGCCCTGGAGAGGTCAGAAGACGGTCGTCGATACGCGGCTCTGGCTCCGCGGCGATCGAGACAACAACGACATAATGCACCGAAATCCGATTTCAACGCGAGACCTGCGCACGATCACGATGCGGTTACCGCTACTTACTCTTGCTTCCCCGCCAACGGAGGATAGACTCCAGCCCTCACCCTTATGCGGAACGCAAGTACCATGACGCAACGTCCACTGACCACGATCGGCTTCGATGCCGACGACACGCTCTGGCAGAACGAACAGTTCTATCGGCTGACGGAAGTGCAGTTCACCGACCTGCTGGCCGATCATGCCGATAGCGGCCATATCTCGGCGCGGCTGCTCGAAGCGGAAAAACGCAATCTGCGGCACTATGGATTCGGCATCAAAGGTTTCACGCTGTCGATGATCGAAACGGCCATCGAGATTACCGAAGGCGATGTGCCGGCCTCCGTCATCGCGCGGATCCTCGATATCGGCCGCGACCTTCTCGCGCATCCCGTCGAGACGCTGCCGCATGTGCGCCAAACGCTGGAGGCCTTGTCGGGCAGCTATCTGCTTGTCTTGATTACCAAGGGCGACCTGTTCGACCAGGAGCGCAAGCTTGCCCAATCCGGGCTCGGCGAGCTCTTCGATGCGATTGAAATCGTCTCCGACAAGAACGCCTCGACCTATCGCCGCATCTTTTCCAAGGTCGGCGACGGCCCCGAGCGGGCGATGATGATCGGCAACTCGCTGAAATCGGACATCGTGCCTGCTCTTGCGGCCGGCAGCTACGGCGTCTTCGTGCCACACGAACTCACCTGGGCCTTCGAACATGTCGAGGAGCCAACGGAAGCGCCGCGCTTCCGCAAGATCGGCCATCTAGGGGAACTGCCCGAGATCATTCAGGGGCTGTCCTGAGCTTCCGAGCCGCTGTCATAAACAAATCCGGACGGCAAGCCGGGACGGGCTTTCTCTGAAGCGGCTTACTGTCCCTGCTTGGAGCGTGGCGGGAACAGCATCGGCCCCTGATCCTTCTGCTGGTCTGCGGGCGTCTGCTGCGCGGCCGGCGGATTGGGATCGATCAGGATTTCATAGGGTGCGCCGAGACCGCGACGACGGGTGACACGCGAATAGTATGGTTTGATCAACCAGGTCGTGTCCTGATTAACGGTCACGTCGGCGGTGTTTCCGTCCTCATCCGTGCCGAAGAAGGACTCGTCGTCATTCGAGGATAGGTCGAAGATTGCCATGAAGGTATATTTGCTCTTCGAGCTGAAGGTGACCCGCACGTGCTGGCCTTTCTTCAGCGGCAGCGTGTAGACCTTGCCCTTGCCGAACTTCGTCCAGCCCGTCAACTTTTCCAGCACGGCCGGAAAGCCGAGCTTTTCGATCTTCTCACCGCGATCGAGCTGCGGCAGCTGTTGTTGAGTGTCGCTTTGAGCCCGGGCGGCAGTACCGCCGAACAATGCGAGCACCGCCAGGGACATGCCGAGAAATGCGCCCCTCATGGCCGCACCAATTCGCAGCGCATCGCCTCGACCTCTTTCCGGCAATAGCAGCCTTCGATGTGATCATTGACGAGGCCCATCGCTTGCATGAAGGCATAGACGGTGGTCGGGCCGACGAAGGTCCAGCCGCGCTTCTTCAAATCCTTCGAAATTCGAACGGAGGCAGGCGTCGTCGGATTGGCGCGAAGATGCGCAAGGTCGAAGACTTCGGGACGCTCGACGGCACCCGGCTCATGGCTCCAGAAATAGCGCGCCAGCGATCCGAATTCCGAACGCAGCTCAATGGCGCGATTGGCATTGTTGATGGTGGAGACGATCTTGCCGCGGTGGCGGATGATGCCGGCATCTGTGACGCAGCGCTCGATATCGGCATCATCGAATTTCGCAACCTTGTCGAAATCGAAGCCTGCGAAAGCGGCGCGGAAATTCTCTCGCTTGCGCAGGATCGTCAGCCAGGAGAGACCGGACTGGAAGCCTTCCAGGCAGATCTTTTCGAAGAGCCTGATGTCGTTGACAACGGGGCGTCCCCACTCCTCGTCGTGATAGCGCTGATATTCCGGCAGGTTGCCGTGCCAGAAGCAACGGTCCTTGCCGTCTTCGCCGGTGATGATGCCCGTTTCGGCCATTTTCGCGATTCGTCCCCTATTTCAGCGTGCGCTACCGGAAACCGGTATGCCAGTATCGGATAAAACCAGATCAATCAAACGCTTAAAATCATAGCGCATTTCAACGATCGCGCATTCCGATTCCAGATTTACCACTTGCAAACCATATTTCCAAACCAGCCGGTAACCCTGATAAAGCTTTATCGGCTTCTCGGCATTTTGATGAACAGATGTTTACCATTCGCTCGCGCGCAAGTGGCACCATGGCTTCGACCGGGTGCTTTCGCGCCCATCCTCGGCCCATGTGTAGAGAGTTTGTCCGATGATGAAACATGCCGTTCTGTGCGCTGCCGGCGCTCTGAGCCTGCTCGCCTCTTCCGCCCTTGCAAATGATCGCTATCAGTCGCGCCCGCCCGTTATCGTCAGCCCCGACCTGACCGCTCCCTGGGTGACGCAGCTTGGCGGCGGCAACGTGCAGCCGGTCGTCTACCCCGTTCGTCCGGGCGCGCGCCGCGCCGCCGATCCCCGCATGGAACAGCAGGGCAATCCGCAGGTTCGCCAGGTCGTGCAGCCCCGTGGCCTGTTCTCGCGCCCGGTCGTACAGCAGGTCGCCATGGCCCGTCCGCAATATCCGGCAATCCGCGGCCAGATCGACCCGCAATTCCTGCCGCAGATCGTCGACTACCAGACGAAGGAAAAGCCGGGCAGCATCGTCATCGATACCAACAATCGCTTCCTCTATCTCGTCATGGAAGGCGGCAAGGCACGCCGCTACGGCGTCGGCGTCGGAAAGCCCGGCTTCGAGTGGGCCGGCGCCCATACCGTCACCCGCAAGCAGGAATGGCCGGATTGGACGCCGCCGTCCGAAATGGTCGCACGAGAGGCTGCAAAAGGGCACTATCTGCCGGCTCGTATGGAAGGCGGTGAAGCCAACCCGCTCGGGGCGCGCGCCATGTATCTCGGCTCCACACTCTATCGCATCCATGGCACCAATGCGCCGTGGACGATCGGCAGCGCCGTTTCCTCCGGCTGCATTCGCCTGCGCAACGAAGATGTCACCGATCTCTACAACCGCGTGAAGGTCGGCACCCGAGTCGTGGTCATGTAATCAAGGGGGCACGAACGAAAGGCGTGGCGAGCTTGGCCGAAAGAGGCCTGGAAATGCGCCACGCCAATACCGCTTCCCTCTATAATATTGGCGCGACTATTCCTCGCGCACTGATAGAAGAAAGTCCTGCTTGGTCGGGCGATTCTTTGCATCGGCCATTTTGATCTTGATCCCCCCGTTGCTTCCGGTAGTTTCCTGCTGAAATCAGTGAGGGGAATGACATATGAAAACAGGACTATCCGTCGTTGCGGCAAGCGTCGTTGCGACGTTTCTTCTTGCGGCTTCGAATGCCGCAGCTTTCACCGCTTCCGCTCCCGGCGTCACGCCTGCCACCCGCAGCGATGTAGTCCGGGTTGCCGTGCAGCCTCAGGGCCAGGTCAAGCCTCAGTTCCAGCGGCGGCTGGTTCGGCTGTCGACGAACGAAGCGCCGGGCACGATCATCATCGATACCAACAACAAGTACCTCTATCTCGTCGAAGGCAACAACCGCGCGAGACGCTACGGCATCGGCGTCGGGCGCGAAGGCTTCGGATGGTCCGGCGTGGTCAAGGTCGGCCGCAAGGCTGAATGGCCGGGTTGGACGCCGCCGCCGGAAATGCGCATCCGCGAGGCCAAGAAGGGCCACAAGCTACCGGCCTATCAGGAAGGCGGCGAGGACAACCCGCTCGGCGCGCGCGCCATGTACCTCTATCGCAACGGCAACGACACCGCCTTCCGCATCCATGGCACCAATCAGCCCTGGAGCATCGGCCTGAACATGTCTTCCGGCTGCATCCGCATGATGAACAAGGATGTGACGGATCTCTACGATCGTGTTCCGATCGGCACGAAGGTCATCGTCGTCGGCCCCGGCAACAAGCAGGGCGAAGTCAGCTATCAGGATCGCGGCGTCGACGTGTTGAGAACCATGTTCGGCGGCTGATCGGCCTGTTGATCCGACGCGACCTCTAAGCTTCCACCGTCAAGAGCGCCCCGGGTGATTCGGCAATCGTCGGCACCGGGGCGTTTCCATGTGAATATCGCGCATCCCTTGTCGCCTGCAAGAAACACACTGTTGCGCCGCCGCTACAGCTGCAAGCCTATAGGGCTACCCTACCCGCAAGACCCATTTACATTCAGTTTCATGTCAGTTCTTCTGCCTATGCGGCTCTAGTCACTAGTGACTGTAATGGAAGCATAATTGTAGCGTGCTTGGATAAGTAACACTTTCGCCATCCGGGGATTCTTCATGCATCGTGCATTTCGTATCAAGCAACCGGCCATGACCGCAGTTGCGATTTCGGCATTTCTATTCGCCGCCGGCTCGGCTTCGGCGGAAATGCAGTTCTCGGCCTATGGCGGCTTTCAGGGTGCGACCGGCAGCAACGTGACGACGTCCGACGGGGCGGATTTCGACCCCAATTGGTCGGGCAAATCCTTCAAGATGCCGCCCTATTTCGGTTTCCGCGGCATCTGGTGGCTCGATCAGTTCGACAAGCCGAACTGGGGTGTCTCGCTCGACTATACCCATGCGAAGGTCTATGGCGATCTCGGCAACACGCCCGGCTGGTCGCATTTCGAATTTACCGATGGCCTGAACATGCTGACGCTGAACGCGCTCTATCGCTTTCAGGATTCAAGCCGCAACTGGACGCCCTATGTCGGCCTCGGCGCCGGTATCAACGTCCCGCATGTCGAAGTCACCCGCGCCTCCGGCACGACCTTCAACTATCAGTTTGGCGGCGCATCGCTGCAGGCCCAGGCTGGCGTCAGCTATCAGTTTGCCCAACACTGGTCGACCTTCGTCGAATACAAGGGCAACTACAACTTCATAAACGACGTCTCCATCGACAGCGGCGATACGCTGAAGACCCGCGTCTTCACCCACGCCATCAACTTCGGCGTCTCGTTCAACTTCTAAAATCACATCGCTCGAGGCTTGATCGATCCCCCGGACCATTTCTGGCTTGGGGGATTATGTGATACTTAATAGCCCATGAGCCTTTCCTATTATCGGTGTGACTGGATTCACCCCGCGAGCGAGGAACCTGTCATCGTCTATTACGAGGTCGATGCCTCGGGCGATGTCCCGCGACTTATCGACGTGTTCGCCGACGGCAGACGGCAATGCATGGCTGTTGTCGATTTTGCCCTGCTGGGGCGCGACCGGCGACGCATCACCAGCTTGGTCGAAGGCTCGTTCTACGATGGTATCGCAGGGCTGGTCGACGGCCTCTTCTTCGAGGAGGGCCAGGAGCGCATCAGCATGACGCGCATCGTCGCCGACAAATTCGAGATCGAATGGCAGGCTCATCGCGCCGGGGCTGGAGAAGAGCCGAACTGACGCCGCTCAAGCCTTTCCGCCTTTCTTCGAAACGCGAAAACGCTCACTATTCTTTTGTATTTACGCAATCCCGGACGGAAAACCGCTTCGTACTTTTCCTGGGATTGCGCTTGGCTGAGCAACGAAAGCAGCTTTTCCGGACGCCGTTCAGACGACAGACGGCTGCAATCCCTTCAGCTTTGTCGGCATTTCGCCGCCATAGGCCCAGTCCAGCAACTCTACCGTATGCAGGATGGGGATACCCGTTCCTGTGGCGATCTGCGTGATGCAGCCGATATTCCCCGTCGCGATGACATCGGCTTTCGTCGCCTCGATATTCCTGACCTTGCGGGCCTTCAACTCGGCCGAAATCTCCGGCTGCATGATGTTGTAGGTGCCCGCCGAGCCACAGCAAAGATGCCCTTCCGCCGGGTCGCGCACCGTAAAGCCGGCGGACTTGAGCAGAAGCTTCGGCGCCATGGTGATTTTCTGGCCGTGCTGCATGGAGCAGGCGGAATGATAGGCGACGATGATGCCCCGCGGCATATGCGAGGGCAGATCGAGGCTCGCGAGATACTCGGTAACATCCTTGGCAAGTGCCGAAACCCTTGCTGCCTTTTCGGCATAGTTCGGATCGAGACGGAGCATATGGCCATAGTCCTTGATCGTCGTGCCGCAACCCGATGCGGTGATGATGATCGCATCCAGGCCCCCCGTTTCGATCTCACGCGTCCAAACGTCGACATTGGCGCGGGCGGCGACAAGCGCCTGCTCTTCCCGCCCCATATGATGCACCAGCGAGCCGCAGCAGACTTCGCCCTCCGGCGCCACGACCTCGACTCCGAGGCGCGTCAGTAGACGGATGGTCGCTTCGTTGATGCCGGGATCGAGCACCGGCTGGGCGCATCCGGTCAAAATGGCTATGCGACCACGCCGCTCCGCTTGCGGCTCATGCCGGCCCGGCCTGGCAAACGGGGACGGAGCCGGCACGCTGAGAGGCGCAAGATCAAGCATCGCGGCAAAGGACTTCAGCGCCGCAACACGCCTGAACACGCCCTTGAATGGCCGACCGAGGCGCGCAAGCTGCAGCGCCAGCCGGAAGCGGCCGGGGTAAGGCAAGACAGCGGCCAGCACGTTGCGCGTGATACGGTCCATCAACGGCCGCTTGTATGTATTTTCGATATGGGCGCGGGCGTGGTCGATCAGATGCATGTAATCGACGCCGGAAGGACAGGTGGTCGTGCAGGCGAGACAGGAAAGACAGCGATCTATATGCGTCGTCACCTCGGCATCGGCCGCCCTGCCGTTTTCCAGCATATCCTTGATGAGATAGATGCGGCCGCGCGGGCTGTCGAGTTCGTTGCCCAGCGTCACATAGGTGGGACAGGTGGCGGTGCAGAAGCCGCAATGCACGCATTTGCGCAGGATCGCCTCGGATTCGGCCACATGCGGATCGGCAAGCTGTTCCGGAGTGAAATTGGTTTGCATCGAACGGTGTCCCCCGTCACGCCATCTTGCCGGGGTTAAAAATCCCGGCCGGGTCGAACTTTTCCTTAACCCGCGCCGAGAGCAGTGCGACGGCTTCCGGCAGCGGCTGGAACCCTGGTGTCATCGCACGATGCGCGGGCGTGGCGCGCAGCAAGGTCGCGTGACCGCCACCCAACAGTTGGATATAGCGGCGCAGCAGGTCGCCTTCCGGCTCGGCTTCCATCCGCATCCAGACGAGGCCGCCTTGCCAATCATAATAGGCATCAACACCTGCTTCGAGGCGAAGAGCGGCCACGAGCTGGTGGCCCACACCGGGCGCCACCGACACGCGCCAAACCGGCCGCATGGTTCCGTCCGAATAGGGTTTGACGTCGCGGATCTCCAGCCAAAGCCTGCGGCTGTCTTCCTCAGCAAGCCGTGTCACCGAACCAAAGCGGCTCATCGCGGCAGTCAGCTTCTCGGCCCGTACGGAGACCGAGCCGGCAAGCCCCTCGACACGCAATACCGTCGCCTCCCCTCTCGGCAGCTTTCCGTCGAGAAAACACCAGCCGACGGTGAGCGGCAGATGGGCGGCTCCTGAGACTTCAAACGGCAAGGCCATGGCGGCGGCCATGGCACTGGCGGCTTCGGCGTCGTTGAGGCCGGAAACGACGATCGTTTCCTCCGTTTTCGGCCTTGGCGGCACGCGGAAGGTCACCTCGGTCAACAGACCCAGCGTCCCATGCGAACCGGCCATGAGCTTGACGAGGTCAAGGCCCGTGACGTTCTTCATCACGCGCCCGCCGGCCTTGACGATTTCGCCCCTGCCATTGACGAAGCGAACGCCGAGCAGGCTGTCGCGTGCGGCGCCGCTGACGAAGCGACGCGGGCCGGAAATATTGGCCGCGAAAATCCCGCCAATCGTCGGCTCGCCCTCCGTCGCCATCAGCGCGCGATGATCCATGGGCTCGAACGTCATCATCTGGCCGCCTTCGGCCAGTGCCGCTTCGATCTCGGCAACCGGCGTGCCCGCACGCGCGGTCATCACCATCTCACCCGGATTGTAGGCAACGATGCCAGCGAGACCTCGAGAAGACAGCACCGCCTCAGCGGCAACCCCATTGCCGAAGCCGGATCGCGTGTTGCCGCCGACAACGGCAAGGGCCGCACCACGTACGGCATGATCGCTGATAAAGGAGGCCGCATCCTCTTCAGTTCTTGGATGAAACTCGTTCATGCAGCGCTACGTCCGTCGAGCGGAAAAACCTTGGAAGGATTGAGGATCCAGCCGGGATCGAAGGCTGATCGTACTGCCATCATCTGATCGAGATCGACTTTGGCATATTGATGCCGCATCAGGTCGCGCTTCTCGATGCCGACCCCATGCTCGCCGGTGAGACAGCCGCCGGCGTCGACGCAAAGCCGCAGAATGTCGTTGCCGGCTGCCTCGGCCTTGGCGGCATCTTCGGGATCGTTGGCGTTGAAGAGGATGAGCGGGTGCATATTGCCGTCGCCTGCGTGAAAGACGTTGGCGACACGCAGACCGTAACCGTCGACGATCTCAGCCGTCTTCTTCAACACGTAAGACAGCTGGCTGAGCGGCACCGTACCATCCATGCAGATATAATCAGCGATGCGGCCGGTGGCGCCGAAGGCGGATTTCCGTCCCTTCCAGATCAACGCCGCTTCCGTTGCCGACTGGCACTCCCGCACCGTCTTGACGCCGTGGGTGCGGGCAATAGTGACGATACTGGCAAGCATGTCATCCATTTCCGCCTCCGAGCCTTCGACTTCGACGATCAGCAACGCGCCAACATCGAGCGGATAGCCCGCTTTTGCAAAGGCCTCGCAGATCTCGATGGCGGGCTTGTCCATGAATTCGATCGCGACCGGAACGATACCGGCCGCAATGACGTCGGCGACACAGGCGCCCGCGTCTTCCGAGGTATCGAAACCGAAGAGCACCGGCCGGGCGCCTTCGGGCTTGGCGATCAGCCGCACCGTTGCTTCGGTGACGATCCCCAACTGGCCTTCCGAGCCGCAGACGAGGCCAAGCAGATCATATCCCGCCGCATCCAGCGCCTTGCCGCCAAGATCGACGATCGTGCCATCGGTCAGGACGAGCTTCACACCCAGCAGGTTGTTGGTGGTGACGCCATATTTCAGACAGTGCGCCCCGCCGGAATTCATGCCGATATTGCCGCCGATGGTGCAGGCCAGCTGCGAGCTTGGATCCGGTGCATAGAAGAAGCCATCGGCCGAGACGTTTTCGGAAACATTCAGGTTCGTAACTCCCGCCTGCACCGTCGCCGTGCGATTGGGATAGTCGATATCGAGGACGCGGTTCATCTTGGAGAGGCCGAGAACAACGGCATCTTCCTGCGGGATCGCACCGCCGGAAAGCGAGGTGCCGGCGCCCCGCGGCACAACGGGAATGCCGTAGCGGTGGCAGTATTTCATGACAGCCGCCACTTCCGCGGTCGAACGCGGCAATGCCACCGCAAGCGGCACGCGCCGATAGGACACGAAAGCATCGGTTTCGAACGGAACAAGTTCGCGCGCCTCATGAATGAGACATTCCGGCGCAAGAAGATCGGCAAGGTCGGCTACGATCGTGCTGCGGCGGGCGAGAACATCCGCGCGCGGCTCCAGAAATGAAATAGCCTCGGCCATGCCGTCCTCCTCCTGCGTCCGATTTGGGGCGTCGGCTCCTTTTAACGCATTACAGGCTTAGCGCTTTCCCAAATTTGGCGCAAATGATAAGCATTTATTCCAAAACAGGAAATAATCGTGCATGACCAATCTTGGGGACCTTGAAATCTTCGCCAGCGTCGTCGCCACGGGCAGCATGTCGCTAGCCGGTCGCGCGCTCGGTTTTTCTCCCGCAGTCATATCAAAACGCATCAAGCGCCTGGAAGACAGGCTCGGCACACGGCTTCTGCAACGGACGACGCGGCAGATTTCGCTGACCGAAGCCGGCCAGGGCTTCTATGACCGGGTGCTTGCCATCCTGGCCGGGCTGGAAGAGGCGGAAGCCTATATCGCCGGCCGCTCGGCGCAGATGCAAGGCACTTTGAAAATCTCCGCGCCCACCTCCTTCGGCCGATTACACATCGCCCCACATCTGAAGTCCTTTATGCAGGCGCATCCGGATCTGGCGATCAATCTGGTGCTTAGCGACGAGTTCGTCGATATCGTCGGCGGCGGCTTCGATATCGCCATCCGTATCGCCGAACTCACCGATTCGAGCCTCGTCGCCCGCAGGCTTGCGCCCGTGCGCCGGGTGCTCTGCGCCGCACCCTCCTACATCAAGACCCATGGCATGCCCGAGGACATCGAGGATTTGCGCCGGCATATCTGCCTACCCGCGCACAACCACGATCCCTGGCGACTGGACGGCCCTCGTGGAGGCCTCACCTTCCGGCCGGAGGGCAAACTCATCACCAATTCGAGTGAAGTCATTCGGGAAGCCGTCATCGCCGGCTTCGGCATTGCGTTGCGCTCCACCTGGGACGTCGGCCCCGAATTGCGCGATGGCCGCCTCGTTCAGGTGTTGCCCACCTATGAGGGGTCACACAATGTCACGCTGTCGGCCGTTTATCCGACCAGGCAGTTCCTGCCGGCGAAAGTGCGCGTTTTCATCGACTTCCTGACGGAACTTTATGGGCCCGTGCCCTATTGGGAGCGATAGGCGGCTGGGACCAGGGGTTTAAGGCGCAAGAAACAAACTTTGAAGATCGCCATGCACTTCGAATGGATCTCATGATAGGTTGAGGCAGTCGCATGTGCCAGCCATCATGATCGTTGGCAACGCTTAACCGCCGATCCCGACGGTCCAAACTCAAGGTGACTTCTTGGGCATGCTCGCGCACGCATTGCTGATCATCTACGCGGTCATCTCGGTGCCTGTGGTGCAGTCGGGGTCGCGGTTGCTGCTTCCTGCGGTGCTGTTCGGGTTACTTTGCGGCTGCAGCGCCCCGCAGCCGCCAGCAACAAAGCCGCAGCCCTTGTCAGGCGTGGCGCAGCTGCGGGAAGACCTCGGTTGTGGTCCCGCAATCGATTCCGCGGCGCTCGATCTCGTCACGGTGCTGAAACCGGCATTCAAGCATGTCAGCATCGAGCGGCTCAAAGTGCCCGAGACGATCGACTGGGAAAAGCTCACCGCCGGTTACCGCGAACAATTGCCGGCGGATTGGCAAGCCTCGCCCTATTCGACGGAGCACGCCCTTTATCGGCTCGCATCATGGGGCAGCGACGGCTGGTCGCCTCGCTATCTCGCCCTCGCACTCCTGAATGAAAATGGCTGTCCGGAGCGACTGCCGTTCAAGATTGCCTTGATCGCGGTTCCGGAAAACTGAGGCTCCGCTGCGCCAGCGCAAAATTCATGATAATCCCTGTGCCTGACGAGCGACGACCAGGCTTGGCACAAAACCCGCTCTCCGATTGGTTCGTTCTATTCAGAGGATTGGATCATGATCACGTCACGAAGGTTATCCGCATTCCTTCTGCTCTCCTTCCTTGCCATGGCGGTCGCTCCGCCGGCCAAGGCGCAGACGACCTTTCCCAACAGCTTCAACAACATGGTCATGACGGGGCAACTCTTCGACCAGCAGCGGGTGTTCGAACAAAGGGCCGGGCAAGGAAAGACAAGCCCTACGGACTCTCGCCATCGTTTCGGCCCGCAGGCGTCGTCCAACCCAGCGGATTTTCAGATTGGCAGCGATCCCGCCATATCGAGCAAGGTGCACAATCTCGTCATCGGACAATTGGCCAAGGACAAAGGAAAGGCAGTGGCGGACCAAGCCGACCGTCTTTTCGGCAACGTCCGCACCACCTTTGCGAAGATGGTGCAGCCCTATGGTCTGCGCGACGACAACTTTGCCGACGTGATGGCGGCCTATATGGTCGTCATGTGGATGTCCGCAAATCAGCGAACCACGTTACCTCCCGTCGCCCAAGTGCAGGCGGTCCGCGACCAGATCGTTTCGACATGGAGGTCTCCAAGAGAAGACGCCACACAGCGTCAAACCAAGGCCGAAGTCGCAATGTATCAAATTTGTTCGGCCGTGGTCACACGCGAGCAGGCGGTCACGCAGAACAGGCCCGAAATGTTGGCGACACTGGCGCAAGAGGTGAGGCAGAGCCTGTCACAACAGGGGATCGACATGAGCCGGCTCACTCTAACCGCAAACGGTTTCCAGCCGCGCTAAGCAGCGCGGACGCCGTTTGAGGCGAGGCGCAAGCTCCTCGCCGGCTTTTCGCTCGAAGCAAAGACGGCGTCAGCAGGATCCATCCGACGATTGCTTGTCGCACCACTCGAAGGTCGTCTTGAGGTCCTGGGTGGAGAATACGGTGTGACCGCGCCATGGCTCATAGCCCATCGCCGGCCGGCCATCCAGCTCGCCCGACCACCAGGGGCCGCTGCTCCTGCCGAGAAAGCCGGCAGATTTGCCCCCAAACGAAAATTGAAGATGGTGCTGACCGTCTGCGGAAACACGATCGCTGATGCCGCAAGGTTTCACCCCTTGCTGATCGACTTGGCAAAACCCCTTCCACATCGTCGGCTGGTCGTCTTGCCCCATAGCGGGGCCTGCCAGAAGCAGCACGCCGCCTATCAACCCTATCGCACGACGCCACATGACTGTCCTCCAGGAGCAGGTTGGATCCGCGTTGACAAGATAGCGTGTGCTGCGCCTGCGACCAGTCAGTCTAGCCTGGATTTCGTGTGAATCTTGCACTCGATCCGCAAGGGACCGGGTGCTCTCTTGCGAGGCCCGGAGTTCGGCTCCAAGGCGCGGCGTCGTGGGGCATTGCCGTGAAGAATACTTCCCTCAATGCATTTTCTTCCTGATCAATCCAGGTCGATGCCGCGCCTGCACACTCACGAGCCAAGCACCTACTGCGCCAGATCCAGGTAGGCGGAGGCGACCACAGCATCGATATCGGCGGGAACCGGGATGACGCAGGCCTCCTTGCCGAGCCCGCCTTTGGCGACACGTTCCAGGCAGCGAGCCTGCAGGGTGAAACCGAGATCCATGGATTCGACGGTGTTGCCGAGCGGGCGCGGCCCGGCGAGATTGGCCATATGGCCACCGCCGAGAATGTGGAAGGTACGGCCATCGCGCATACGCACGGTCTCGATATATTCGGCCTCGTAGCGATCGATATCGGCGACCTCCGGGCTGGCGCGGAATGCCTCGACGTCGATCTCATGCGGGAAGTGGCCGCCATTCATCAGAATCGCGCCATCCTTGATAAGCGACAGATCGGCTGCAGTAATGATGTTCGGATAGCCGGTAACGGTCACGAGAACATCGGCAGAGCGGATCGCCGCTTCGCGCAATGGCGTCGTGAAGCCATCGAGATGCGCTTCGAGCGTGGTGACCGGATCGATGTCGACGACGCTGACCGCGGAAAAGGCGTTGCGGAAACAGGCCGCCGTCCCCTTACCACAGGCGCCGTAGCCGAAAACTGTGACGCGCTTGCCGTTGGTGGAGCGATTGGTAAAGCGCAGATAGCTCTCGAACATGCTCTGCCCAACGGCGTGGCGGTTTTCGGCGAATTGCTTGATCGGGCTGTCATTGATGACAAGGATCGGCATGTTGAGCTTGTCGCGCATCGGCATGAGGCGGGTACGGCCGGAGGTGGTTTCTTCCGTGCCGCCGAGGAGATTGGCATAGGGCCGATCGGCCGCGCGTGCAAAGAGGTCGCCGCCATTGTCGAGCAGCAGGTCCGGCTTTTCCGCCAGGATCGCATCAAGGCTTGCGCCATGCTCATCGGCATCGCGCGTCTGTGTCGCAAACACCTTGATGCCTTGGGCGCGCAGATAATCCACGGTTTCAGGCTGGGTGCTGTTGAGATTGCCGGTGCAGACGAGACCGGCGCCGCCAGCGCGCAAGGTCATCAGCAATGCCACCGTCTTCGGCTCCAGATGAATGCCGGTGCCGATGGTCAGGCCGGCAAAGGGCTTTGTTTCGCGAAATTCACTGGTCGTGGCGGCGAGCAAACGGCAGCTTTGGGCAACCCAATCGATACGGGACAAAGAAGAAGGCTGATGCATGACATGCTCCTGGCGGCTGGTTCGTTGGGCCGATCTGGCACGACGGGCAACGGCCTGTCGATGGACATTGGAATAGGCTGCGTGGCAGAAAATCTGCCATGCCTGTCCGCGGCCGCTATCAGACCGAATGTCTTGCTAGGATTGCGCAGCCCCTGCGCTGCTCAGCCAATCGGCCAACCGGACGAGCGCCGGATCCTTCGTATCGCTGCTGCGGATGCTGAGGCTGTAGCCGGCCGGTCGCCGAATGAAGCCATAGGGCGCGACCAGCGTCCCGCGTTCCAGATCCTCGCCAACAGCCGTCCGAGGCGCGATGGCAACGCCGAGGCCCGAACGGGCCGCACCGATGGCGAGCAGCAGATCCTCGAATTCGCTTTTGCGGGCGAACCGGACAGGTGCGTGACCACTTTCGGCAAACCAGTCATCCCAGAGGCTCGGGGCCGAACGGCTGCCAAGCGCGACCGCACCGCTCAAGGCAGCGACGCCGGCATCAAGATCCAAGCGAGCCGAGACGTCCGGCGTGGCGACGGGTGCAAACTCATCCTCCATGAAGCGAATGGCCGTGATATCCCGCGTCGGCCTGTATTCCCCGCCCATGATGACCGCTTCGAGATCGGCACGTCTCGCCAGAGGTTCGACCGTCGCCATCGGCACGATGTCTATATCGACACCGTCGAGAGCCGCCTGCAGGTCGGCCACGCGCGGCATCAGCCACCAGATGGCGAAGGCCGAGGGAACCCCGAGGCGGAGCATGCGGCGATTTCCCTCCGACATCTCGGCGGACGCCCTTGCGAGAATCCCGAAGGCAACGCCAACGGAATCGGCGAATGCCCTGCCCTTTGCCGTCAGCACGAGCCGGCCGTTTTCCCGATCGAACAAAGGCACGCCGAAATGGGTTTCGAGCAGGGTCAACTGTTGCCTGACGGCACCGCGCACGACGCCGAGTTCCTCCGCCGCCTTTAAGATGCTGCCGCGACGCGCCACGGCATCAAAGGCGCGCAATGCGTTCAGGGGTGGCAAATATCGAGGCACAATGCGGTCTGGCATGACAAGGTTTTATCTTTCTTTCCAAGGCAATGGCGGACATGCCCAAGCAACTGCGCCATCTGCGGCATTAAAATGCTGCCGAATGTCGCTTTCTGCACAATCCCTGGCGAATATCAGGGGACAAACCGCTTCACTTTTATCTACTCACCACTCAATAAATTTGTGGGGAAATACCATATATCCGCATATGCGACGCAATTTTTTTCCACATAATGTTATGATTAAGCCGAAGCAGCATCCCAAACCCCAAAGGTGAACCGACAATTGGCCATACTCAGCCGTATAGCAAATGATGTGCAACTCATGTTTCGGCGTCCGCCGCGACAGCAGTATGCTGCGCTCTGTTATCGGGTGAAGAAAAAGACGGGCGATCTCGAGATGCTGCTGCTCACCAGCCGCGACACCGGCCGGTGGGTCATTCCGAAGGGATGGCCGATGCCCGGCAAATTGTCCCATGAAGTCGCGGCACGCGAGGCCTATGAAGAGGCCGGCGTGCGCGGCACTGTGGAGACCGCACCGCTCGGCTCGTTCGGTTACGACAAGGTGCTGAAGGACGGCATTCAGGTGCCCTGCCGCGTGCAGGTCTATGCGCTCGAGGTCAGCGAACTCGTCAAGAACTTCAAGGAGAAGGGCGAGCGCTCGATGGAGTGGGTCTCCTGCGACGAAGCGGTCAAGCGCGTTCGCGAGCCGGAATTGCGAGACCTGATCCTCGCCTTCTCACAGCGGATGACCCACACTGGCGCGATCACGCAGACGAAGTAAGCCACAATACTCACAAGAAATTGTGTCAGTATCCATCGTGGATATTGCGCGGCCTCTCATGCGGCGCAATACGAGAGTTTTGTTTCAGAGAATAGCATGCCCGACCGACCGGCCACACCAGTAAAACGGACGCTCGATAAGGACCTCGACAAATTCACCTATGTCGAGGATGCGACCCACCATGTCACCAAGCGCCTGGTGGCGCCGGGCCTGGGGTTGATCTTCCTCGGCCTTGCCATGGTCTTCGCCGGCATCTACGTGTTCGACAAGCCGCGCGCCACGCTTATCTTCGCCGCAGTCGCACTTGCCGGCTACATGGCCATGAACATCGGCGCGAAGGACGTGGCCAACAACGTCGGCGCTGCGGTGGGTGCGCGTGCGATCACCATGACGCAGGCGCTGGTCATGGCCGCCATCTTCGAAATCCTGGGCGCGACCATCGCTGGCGGCCCGGTCATCAACACCATTTCCACCCATATCGTCGATACCGACCGGATCATCAGCATCGGCAAGCTGGCCTGGCTGATGATGGCCGCGCTGCTGGCCGCAGCCCTCTGGATCAATTTCGCGACCTGGCTGAAGGCACCGGTCTCGACCACGCACACGATCGTCGGAGCGGTCGTCGGTGCCGGTGCGGCGGCCGTCGGCCCGGAACTGGTGAACTGGCATGTCTTGGCGGCGATCTCCGCGGGGTGGGTGATAACCCCTTTCCTCGGCGGCACCATCGCCGCCAGCATCCTCTACTTCATCGAAACCTTCATCATCTACCGCGATGACAAGATCGCCGCCGCGCGACATTGGATTCCAATCCTGATCGGGCTCATGGCGGGCGCGTTTAGCGGCTATCTCGTCGTTCAGCTGGAGCCGAAGGGTACGATTCCCAACATCCTGAACCTCGCCATCGGCGTTGGCGTCGGCATTGGCGTCTGGCTTGTTGCGCGGCCTCTGGTCGCGGCACAATCCGTTGGGCTCGAAAACAAAAACAGCTCGCTGCGCAAGCTCTTTCGTCTGCCGCTGATCTGCTCTGCGGCACTGATGTCCTTTGCCCATGGCGCCAACGACATCGCCAACGCCATCGGGCCGCTGGCGGCGATCGTGCGTGACATCGGCATCGGCGGCTCGCTCAACGTGGTGGCCGAAACGACTGTGCATAAAGCGCCTTTCTGGGTTGTCATGATCGGTGGCTGCGGCATCTCCGTGGGCGTGCTGCTCTATGGACCGCGCTTGATCCGCCTTCTCGGCGAGCAGATTACCAAGCTTAGCCCGGTGCGCGCCTATTGCGTGGCCGTGTCTGCAGCGCTCACCGTCATCGTTGCTGCATGGTTCGGCTTTCCCGTGAGCTCGACGCATATTGCCGTCGGCGCGGTTTTCGGGGTCGGCTTCTTCCGCGAATGGTCGACCGTCCGCTCGAAACGACGTCTTGCCTATATGCGCAAGAGAGCAGAGGCTGCGGGCATCCCGTGGAACGAGCCGGAGACCACGGACGAGCGCAATCCCGACGAAATCCATCGCCGCCGGCTGGTGCGCCGGTCGCACTTCATGACCATCATCGCCGCCTGGGCGATTACCGTTCCGGTTGCAGCCCTGCTTGCCGCCGGCGTATATTGGGTTATGGTCGCGCTCTTCATTTAGGCCGGTTCATGCGAGATCGGAACGGCTCAATCTTTTGCTGTACGCAATTTCGGACGGAAAACCGCTGCGAACTTTTCCCGGAATTGCTTTAGGGGGTAATTCATGCGCGCCAATTTCCGCATGCAGCGGCTGTTCGTGACATCAGACATCAAGGCGGGTCTCGCCATCGAGGCCGATCAGGAGCAATTCAACTATCTCGCCAACGTTCTGCGCATGGAGGACGGCGCCGAGCTGCTAGTCTTCAACGGCCGCGACGGCGAATGGAAGGTCAGCGTTTCCTTTCCTTCCCGCAAACGCATTCTGCTGACGCCCATCGCGGAAACGCGGCCGCAGCCTGCTCCATCGGATCTGCATTACCTCTTCGCGCCGCTGAAGGTGGGACGGCTCGATTATCTCGTGCAAAAGGCCGTCGAAATGGGCGCAGGCCTGCTGCAGCCGGTCATGACGCAGCATGTGCAGGGCAAGATCACCAACCTCGACAAGGTCAAGGCCAATGTCATCGAGGCAGCGGAACAATGCGGCATTCTCGGCATACCCGATGTGGCCGAACCGGTGAAGCTTGCCGATCTGCTCGCCGGCTGGCCGCGCGAGCGCCGCATCATCTATTGCGACGAAGGCGATGCCGGCCAGAATCCGCTGCCGCTGCTGTCGCAGGTTAAGGAGAAGCATCTCGCCCTGTTGGTCGGGCCCGAAGGCGGCTTTTCCGAAGAGGAGCGCGCTTTGCTGCGCAGCCTTGACTTCGTCACGGCCATTCCGCTCGGACCGCGCATCCTGCGCGCCGACACGGCGGCCGTTGCCGCCATGGCGGTGATACAGGCAGCGATCGGCGACTGGAACTAGAACCTCACTCCACTACGGCGACTAACGCCGCAAGGACTAGCAGGATCGCCAGCGCGATGTTGACGATCCGCGAGACCATGGGGTCTTGAAGAAAGCGCGAAAGCGACGCGCCGACGAGAAGCCAGACCATATGGATGGCAACGATCATCCCCGTCAGCAGCACGATCTTGACGGTGGTATCGAGCAACCTCTGGTCTTGAAACAGGCTGACGCCGGCAAAAACGGCCGCGATGGCGAGATAAGCCTTTGGATTGGCGACAGCCAACAGGAAGCCGCCGGAGAAAGCGGGAGCCGATGCCCGATCTTCCCGGCGCGACAGCGGCGGGGCAGTGGCGATCTTGAAGGCGAGATAAAGAATATAGACGGCCGAGAGCGCCGTCAGCACAAAAGCTCCGTGCGGCACGGAGAGCAGGATCGCAACCACACCGACCGCAACGGCCAGCAATACCGCCACGGTGCCCGCGATAAGGCCGCAGACATAGCCGAGCGACCGCTGGAAGCCATAGGCCGCGCCCATCGCCGTCGCGCTGATCGTCGAGGGGCCGGGACTTCCCATGATGACCAGCGAGGTCAAAAGCAACGTCAATATAGGGTAATAAAGCCCGTTTGGACCGTTCATCGATATGCTCCGCCTGATGTCAGTGGAGGCAAAACTATCGATGCCAGTAGCGAGATGTCTTGTACGCTTGTGCAAATATGCCGCCGTCTGTCACGGGTGTGATGCAGTTGCGAGACATAAAATCCTATTTTTTTGAACGACCCTTGAAAGAAATTCACTTGCACCGTACCTCAATCCGCGTCAATCACCCTCCAATTGACCTGCGACTGGCGCGGGTTCTCCTCCGAGATCTAAGGTAATACCATGGCGCGCGATACTACCGACCAGACTCCGCTCTCCTCGGTCTCGGAAATGACGGCCTATCTGGCCGCCGGTAACAAGCCGAAAGAGAAGTTCCGCATCGGCACCGAGCACGAGAAATTCGTGTTCTTCCGCGCCGACAACAGCCCCGTGCCCTACTTCGGCGATGCCAGCATTTCCGCGCTCCTCAAGGGGCTGCAGAAAAAGAGCGGCTGGGATCCGATCATGGACGGCGAAAACATCATCGGCCTTGGCGAACCCACAGGCATGGGCGCCATCTCTATCGAGCCGGGCGGCCAGTTCGAACTTTCCGGCGCGCCGCTCGAAACCATTCACGAGACCTGCAAGGAATCGAACAACCATCTGGCGGCCGTGCGCGAAATTGCCGAGCCCATGGGCATCCGCTTCCTCGGCGTCGGCGGCAGCCCGAAATGGACGCTGGCCGAAACGCCGCGCATGCCGAAATCGCGCTATGAGATCATGACCCGCTATATGCCGAAGGTCGGCACCATGGGTCTCGATATGATGTATCGCACCTGCACGATCCAGGTGAATCTCGACTTCTCGTCGGAAGCCGACATGCGCAACAAGATGCGCGTGTCGATGAAGCTGCAGTCGCTGGCAACGGCGCTCTTCGCCTCCTCGCCCTTCACCGAGGGCAAACCGAACGGGCTTTCCTCCTGGCGCGGCGAAATCTGGAAGGACACCGACAATCGCCGTGGCGGCCTGCTCGATTTTACCTTCCGCGACGATTTCGGCTTTGAAGATTATGTAAAGTGGGCGCTCGACGTTCCCATGTATTTCGTCGTGCGCGACGGTCGTTACCACGACTGTACGCATGTCACCTTCCGCCAGTTCATGGACGGCGCGCTGAAGGGCGAAATCACCGATTGGGAACCGACGATGGGCGACTGGACGAACCATCTCTCGACGCTCTTCCCCGATGTGCGCCTGAAGCGCTTCCTCGAAATGCGTGGCGCGGACGGCGGCCCCTGGCGCCGCATCTGTGCGCTGCCGGCCTTCTGGGTCGGCTTACTCTATGATGACGAAGCACTGGCAGCAGCCGACGAACTGACCAAGAGCTGGAGCTTCGACGACGTCAATGCGCTGCGGAACGTGGTGCCGGCAGAAGGTCTGAAGGCCTCGATCAAGGGCCATAGCCTGCTGGATGTAGCGCGCGAAGTCGTCGGCATTTCCCGCCTCGGCCTCAAGAACCGCGGTCGGTTGAACGGCGATGGGCAGGACGAAACCGTGTTCCTCGCACCGCTCGAGGAAGTGCTCGCCAAGAAAGGCACGCTCGCCGACGATCTCTTGATGCTTTACAACGGACGCTGGAACCAGTCGGTGGAGCCGATCTTCGAAGAATATCAATACTGATCATCCGCTTACCTGTCCTCCTGCTCCTAGAGCGTCGTGCGTCCTTTCGGAAGCGCGAAGGTGCTCTATCTCTTTGTTTACCCGCATTCCGGACGGAAAACCGCTACGCACTTTTCCTGGAAGTGCTCTATAGTATCGGAATCAAGCGCCGCCTGATTCCGAAGCGGCCTCACTGCGGGGAAAGGGACTTCGATGCTGCCACTCTTCGACATGATGATGCAGGCACAGAACGGCGCCGCCACCGAGGCCATGGCCAAGCAGTTCAATCTCGCGCAGGAACAGGCCACGAAGGCAATGGCCGCCTTGATGCCCGCCTTTTCCACCGGCTTCAAGCGCAGTGCGACCGACCCCTATAATTTCATGGGCGTGATGCAGGACATTACGTCAGGCAGCTATGCCAAATATTTCGAGGACATGAGCAAGGCCTTTACCCCTGAAGGCATCACCGACGGCAACAATGTGCTGGCACGGCTGTTCGGCTCCAAGGACGTTTCGCGCGCGATCGCCGCCCAGGCCGCGCAGATGACCGGCATCGGCCAGGAAGTCTACAAGCGCATGCTGCCCGCCATGGCCGACACGCTGATGGGCGGGCTCTTCAAGGAGACCAGCGGCCAGATTCCGCCGATGTCCAACCCCTTCCTCAACACTTCCATGGGCGAGATGATGCAAGGCTGGCTGCAGACCATCGGCTTCGCGCCAAAGCAGCGACCGACCCCGCAGGCGAGTATCTTCGACAATCCTTTCACCCAGGCGATGGAACTGATGTTTGGCGCCGATCCGACCAAGCGCGAGAAGGCCGCAACTGCCAATCCCTTCCTCGACAATCCTTTCGCCAAGGCGTTTCAGGACATGATGAAGAACTTTCCGATGCCGGCTGCCCCGGCAAAGGAAGAGCCGAAGGCACAGCCCACCGCCGGCGTCGACATGGCCGCCTATACCGACATGTTCAACGCCATGTTCGACAGCGGCCTGGAAGTGCAGAAGAACTATCAAAAGAACATGGAAGCAATCTTCGACAGCTATCTGCAGGCTGACGGCAAGGTGACGCCGAAACAAAGCTAAACTTAGTCACTGTTCGAAATTCTGCACAGCCCGTGCAGATTGCACCCAGTTATCATACACTGAGACTTAGCCTATCTCTGCTTCATCTTGAAAGGGAGACAGCCATGTCCAGCATCAATCAATCCGGCAGCTTCACTCTTGGCGACCGCCGCGTCAAACGGCTAGGCTACGGTGCCATGCAGCTCGCAGGGCCAGGCGTCTTCGGCCCGCCGAAGGACCACGACACAGCCATTGCCGTTCTGCGCGAGGCGGTGGCATCAGGCGTCGACCATATCGACACCAGCGATTTCTACGGGCCGCATGTTACCAATCGACTGATCCGCGAGGCGCTCCATCCCTATCGCGACGATCTGGTCATCGTCACCAAGATCGGCGCGCGGCGCGGCACCGATGCATCCTGGCTGCCGGCATTTGCAGCGGACGAGCTGAAGCAGGCGGTGCACGACAATCTGCGCAACCTCCAGCTCGACGTGCTCGATGTCGTCAATCTCCGCATCATGTTCAGCCCGCATCACCCGATCGAAGGCTCCATCGAAGCGCCGTTGACTGCCCTTGCGGAACTGCAGCGTGAGGGGCTCGTGCGCCATATTGGGCTCAGCAACGTCACACGCAACCAGATCGCAGAGGGCCGCAAGATCGCACAAATCGTCTGCGTGCAGAACCTCTACAATCTCGCACAGCGTACGGATGATGCGTTGATCGACGAGCTGGGACGAGACGGGATCGCCTATGTGCCGTTCTTCCCCCTCGGTGGTTTCACGCCGTTGCAATCCTCCATCCTCTCCGATGTTGCCGCACGCCTCAGCGCGACGCCGATGCAGGTCGCCCTCGCGTGGCTTCTGCATCGTGCACCGAATATTCTCCTCATTCCGGGCACGTCGTCGCTCGCCCACCTGCAGCAGAATATCGCCGCAGCCGGCCTGGCGCTGCCCGGCGATGCGATCACGGAACTCGATCGCATCGCGGGTCCCAGTCACGCCTGACAGCGCCGATCAAGCATTCGGCGATGCCGAGACGGTTCGCGCTGGAAGCTCGAGCCGTCTTTCTATGCCGATATTGTCGAGAAACACCTCGTCGTGGCTGACGACCAGCAGCGCGCCATCAAAGGCACGCAACCCAGCTTCGACGGCTGCGATCGAATCGATATCCAGATGGTTTGTTGGCTCGTCCAGGATCAGCAGCGACGGCGGCACCGAGCCGCCGAGCACGCAGGCAAGCCCGGCGCGCAGAAGCTGCCCGCCACTCAGGCTCGACACGATCTGCAACGCGGCATCGGCGCGGAACATGAACCGTGCCAGGGCAGCGCGACAGGCGTTCTCGTCTGCGTCCGGATTGATCCTGCGGAAATTGTCCCTGATCGACAGCGACGGATCGAGGAAACTGACCCTCTGGTCCAATAAAGCTGAGGCAACGACACGCACTGTCCCTTTCCACGGTTCCAGTTTGCCTGATATCAGCGCCAGCAGCGTCGTCTTGCCCGACCCGTTCGGCCCGGTGATGGCGACACGCTCCGGTCCTGTCATGACGAAATCTAGATTGCGAAAGATCGGTTGTTCGGGATCATAGCCTGCGGTGATGCCTCCCAGCCTGAGCACGGTCCGATTTGCCGGCAGGCCTGATGTCGGAACCTTGATCGTCAGGGGCTGCAGGACCTCGATCTTTTCGCGGGCGGCCGCGGCATCCTGCAAGGCCTGTCCGCGCCGCCGCTCGGCAAGGCGCGTGTTCTCGGCGCCGGTCATTTCGGCTCGCTCTTTCATCCCGCCGAGCAGGATGCGCGGTATGCCGCCTTTGGCCGCCGTTTTCCGGCCGGCCTTATCTCGTCTGGCCTGACGCTCGACCGCCGCCTGAGCGCTTTTCTCCACTTCGGCGACGCGCTTCTCGGCTTCGGCGAAATCATGCTCGGCTGCAGAGAGCTCCAGTGCCTTCCGCTGTCGATACTCTGTCCAGTTGCCACCATAGCGCGAGGCACCGAGCGACGTCAGCTCGACGATCGCGTCCATGGTATCGAGCAATTCCCGATCATGGCTGATGACGACGGCACCGGCCCTCCAGCCCGCCAGCAGGTCGATCACTGCCTTACGGCCGTCGCGATCAAGATTGTTGGTGGGTTCATCGAGGATCAGGAAATCTGGATCGTCGACGATGAGGGCGGCAAGACCGCAGCGAGTGCGCTGCCCACCGGACAGGGTGACGAGCCGCGTTTCCGGCACGACCTCGAGCCCGACACGGTCAAGTGCCGAAGCCATACGCTGCTCGAGCGTCCAGTCGGCCGATGCGAGCTCCTCATTCGTCGCCTCGCCCAGCTCCGCACGCTTCAGAACGGCCAGTGCCTCGCGCGCGCCAAAGAGATCGGCAACGGTTTCGTCCGCCTGTACCTGCACGCTCTGGCGCAGGATTCCCAATTTGCCGTTGAAGGAAATCGTACCCGATTGCGGCTGCAGATCCCCGGCAACGAGCCTTATCAGCGTCGTCTTGCCGACGCCATTGCGACCGACAAGGCCGGTGCGCTCGGCGCCGAAGCTCAGATCGAGATTGGAAAGAAGCGGCCGGCCGTCAGGCGTGGACCACGAAAGATTGGATAGAACGATGGATATGGGCATGAGCACGAATTTCCCCGATGGCAAGGCTGAAAGACATTGCGGTCGAGGTAGAATCCATTGCGGCACACATCCTGTTGGTATCAACGATGCTTATAAACTAAGCGACAAGTTGCGCCGTTTCAAGTCCAGTTGGCTAACGCCTGCAGCACCCCGCGCCATATGTGACGCGCAAAGGGCGCTGTAGCACTTTAAATTTGCTGCATAATTTCATCTGCAAATCCATTCCGATCTAAGGAATTATGCAGCCAAGCTAGGCGCCGAGCGGAAACCGTTCACACGTCCCGGCATCATGCTTTGGCATCGATCGCATCAAGGAAATTCAGGACACGCGTCCATGTGAGATCGGCGTCCCCAGCATTGTAGTCCGGCAAGCTGGCATCGGTGTAGAGATGGCCGCCGCCGCCCGGATACCTGAAAATCTCTGCGTCGACACCGGACCGATCGACGGCCTGTCGCCAACCGGCAACGTCTTCCTCGGATTCGAATGGATCCGGCTCGGCCAGATGAAGCTGTAGCGGCACGCCCTTGCGCGCGTTGTCGGCGATGGAAGCAATTCCGTGGAGGAACAGGATACCGGCGGTGTTCTGACGCTTGGGCCAAAGGCTTGCGGCTACGGCGGCGCCCATGGAAAATCCGGCAAGCACGGTGGATGCCGGTAACCCTGCCAACGCCCATTCCGCGCGCTCGCAAATCGTCGGCCAGCCGATTTCATCCTTGAATGCGAAGCCTTCCTCAATCGTCCGTGCAATCAGCCCGTCGTAGAGATCGGGTGCGAAAGCCTTATGCCCCGCCGCCTGCACGCGCTCGACGGCTTCGTGTTCGAGCGAACGCAAGCCATAGACGGAGTGGAAGAAGATCACCGTTGCCATTGTCGCATTCCTACTTTTCAATCGGATCTGATAATCGGGCTGTAAGATAAGACAGTTGCGGTCGGAAGCAACTTGCCCGCGCATGATCTCGGGGTATTTCCAGGAGAAGCGCCCGGCGAGTTTCCGTCGAGAATGCCATCCGCCACTACAGCATCGGCCCGAAAATCGGAATCCATTTTCGGAAAGCCTGATGCGTAGATTCAATGAGATAGAGCATCCTTGTGCTTCCGAAAGGAAGCACGACGCTCTAGCGAAACCGCATCTGCAAAAGAAAAAACCCGGTGTTGGCCGTTGGGCCGAACACCGGGAAAGAAGCAGGGCTTATTGGCTATCACCCTGCGGGGAAACTGTGGTCCGGTATCAGCGGCTAGCGCTGCTGAAGGCCGAAGATCGCGCGCAGCGGCGCGCTGACTGGGTCAAGTAGCTGGACGGATCCTCGAAGAAGGTCGACGTGGTCAGCGCCGCATTGAGATCCTGGCGGGTGAGCCCGATATCGCGCAGCTGGCCGTCGTCCAGTTCGTTCAGGTAATCGATCTCGCGGCGATTGCGGAGCGCGCGCCAGACGAATGCCACATTGCCGAAAGCAAGCATCATGCGCGCCGTCAGGGACAGCGATGGCGTTGCGAGGCCGAGGGTCTGATCTGTCGTGCGCATTTCCGTAATCCTTTCCCTGGGGCACGCACCAGCCGAGCCCCTCCCCGGGGATCGGGGAAGGGGCGCAGGCCGGGAGGAGTTCAACAGGAATGTCTGTTCGATTGGTATGCTGAATTGCATTTAGAAGATGCCAAAGGCCTATTGATCAGTCCAACGAATGTTTCTAATGATAACTATCAAACTCCTTTATAGGTAAGCCCATGTCCGCGCCGCTTGATATCGATCAGTTGCAGACCTTCATCGCAATCGTGGATTCCGGCAGCTTCACCAAGGCGGCCGACCGCGTGTTCAAGACGCAATCGGCCGTTTCCATGCAGATGCGCCGGCTGGAAGAGCGTGTCGGCAAGCAGCTTTTCATCAAGGATGGCCGCGGCAACAGGCTGACGGCGGAAGGCGAAAAGCTGCTGAACTATGCCCGCCGTATCATTCGCCTCAACAATGAAGCCATCGCCGCCTTCGACGACAACCGTCTCGAAGGCACGCTGCGCATTGGCACGCCGGACGATTATGCCGACCGATACATGCCCGAAATCATCGGCCGTTTTGCCAAGACGCATCCGAATGTCGAGCTCTATATCGTCTGCGAACCTTCGGTTGACCTGGCCGAGCGCATGCATCGCGGCGAGCTGGACATCGCGCTCGTTACTCACAATCCGCGCGAGCGGATGTCTGATGTGGTGCGGACGGAGCCGCTCTGCTGGGTCGGGTCGGCCAATCACCCGCTGCGCGACGACGCGCCCATTCCGCTCGCCGTCGGACGGCGGGACTGTCAGTGGCGCCAGCTTGCCTGCTCGGCGCTCGATGCCGGCGGCCGCGAATATCAGATCCTGTTCACCAGTTGGTCCTGCACCGTCGTTGCCGCCGCCGTGCTGGCGGGCATGGCGGTTTCGGTCATGCCGGAATCGGCGCTGCGCACGGGTATGAAGGTATTGACCCAGGCAGACGGCTTCCCATCCCTGCCGCCGGTGCAGATCGGCATCATGAAGCGGCCCGGGCTTTCGGTATCACTGATGAACGCCATTACCGCCCACATCTCCGCCTGTTTGGATAATATCACGCCGACAGTCGTGGACGATGATCTCGATGGCGACGTGAAGACCTACGCACGCATTTATCCGCGGCGCGCCGGGCAGATTTTGCCGGGTTGGTGAGCCAGAGCCTTTTCACTTTTCTTCGAAACGCGAAAACGCTCTATCCGCTTGCGTTGAGCAATTCCGGACGGAAAACCGCTGCGCACTTTTCCTGGAATTGCTCTGGTAGCCCACCAACCGATCTTCCTAGGTTGTCGCTACAATGCCGGCTCCGCCAACAGCGTGGCGCGGATAACCCGCTTCCATTCGCCGAGCATGCGCTTTGCCATTTCATCGTCGCTCATGATCGCGAAACGCACCGACGCGCCGATCAGATGGCTGAAGAGCTGGGTGCGCGCTTTCAGGTCGATGCGGTTTTCGGCTGGCAGCAAGGGCTGAATACTATCCAGGAAGATTTCAGCGACGCGATTGCTGTGCAGGATGTTGAGCTGCAGGATATCCCTGTCGATGTCCGTGCCGAGCCAGACGCCCAGATAGGCCGGATCGCCGCGGAACTCGCTGTAGTACCAATCGATCATACCGCAGACCAAATCGACGGCATGATCGAGCGAGGCAACCGTGGAAAAGGCCTCTTCGACTTTCTGCTGGATGAGGCTGGCATGGCGATCGAGCAAGGCCCTGACAATCGCCCCCTTGTCCGGAAAATACTGATAGACGGAACCGATCGGAATAGCGGCGACCGCGGCCAGTTCCGTCATCTTCGTGGCGCTGACGCCTTTCTCAGCGATCAATGCGGCTGCGGCCGACAGGATGGCATCGACACGTTGGATGCTGCGCTCCTGCTGTGGCCTCTTTCGGAACGTGATGCGGTCTGGGTTATCCGGAGTCATTCTTTACCCGTTTCATTATCATACTGAACGACGCTCAAGCGCGGCAGACGCTATGACACCAGACGCGTTCAATGCGCGTAAACGGGAAAAGTCCAATTTTAATCATCACTTAGGAGCTGCGGGCAAACCCCGGAAACCCGGCCGAAACATGGTTTCGGCCGGGTAATCAGTGTGCTGAAGGCACGCTGATAGAGACCAGCCGTATCATTCTAGGACACATATTTCTTCAGAAATTCGATGGTCCTTCCCCACGCCAGATCGGCGGCTTTCTTGTCGTAGCGGGCAGCGGAAGTGTCATTGTTAAAGGCGTGATTGACGCCGTCGTAAACGAAGATCTCGAAGGTTTTGCCGCCAGCCTGTAGCTCCTTGCGATAGGCGTCGATACCGGCGTTGATACGATCATCCAAACCGGCATAATGCAGCAATAGCGCCGCCTTGATCTTCGGCACCTCGCTCGCCGCCGGTTGAGCTCCATAATAGGCGACGCCCGCTTTCAGCTCCGGCGAGATGGTCGCAAAACGGTTGACGACGCCACCACCCCAGCAGAAGCCGATGGCACCGACCTTGCCGTTGGCTCCATCTAACTTCGCAAGATAGGTCAGGCTCGCCTCGGCATTGGCAGCGGTCAATGCCGGATCGAGATTTGTGAACATATCCCGTGCCTTGTCCTCATCGTCAGGCGTGCCGCCGAGCGGCGAGAGGAAATCCGGCGCCAGCGCCACGAAGCCTTCCAAAGCCACGCGGCGGGCGATATCGCGGATATGCCCATTGAGGCCGCGGTTCTCGTGGATGACAATGACACCGCCGAGCTTGCCGGCCGCGTCCTTGGGCCGGGCGAGATAGCCCTTCATCTCGCCCCTGCTGCCGGTGAACGTCACGTCCTTTGTCGCAAGCCTGTTGTCGTCGGCAGCGACGACTTCGGCGCTCGCCTTGTTGGCGGCAAGCAGCGGCGCAATGGCGGCGGCGGCGCCGGCCGAGCCCGCGAGCTTGGTCAGCTTTTCCATGAAGCTCCGACGATCGAGCGTCAGATGCGTGTATTCGTCATAGGCGTTGATCATCGCCTGCGTCACAACAGGCTTTTCCGTGCTCATAGTTCCGTTCTCCCTGTTTTCTTGGCAGCAAGCTGAAAACGACCGGCCACCCGCTGACAAGATAGGTCAGCAGGTGGCGGCGTAACGGTAAAGGAAAAACACAAAGACGTGACCGCCGGTTGCGCCCGCAGTCACGCCGACGGCGTCAGGAGAAGGCGAGCCAGATGCCGAGCCAGACCCACATGCCGACAAGCGCCACGAAGCCAAGCGCAAAGAGCGGGCTGCGATAGCGCAAATCGTTGCTGGTTACATGCACGAAAGCGTGCGCATAGCGCGTGGCGACGAAGATCCAGGCGAGGATCACGGAAGGCAGATTATCCGCCTGCGCAGTGTAAAGCAGGATGCAACATACGTGAAAGAGCAAGGGAAGTTCGAACTGGTTGGCAAGGCTGTTGCGCACCACCAAGCTCTCGGCAGGCTCGTTCGCCGCATGGTTCTCGCGAAACTGCGCGGGCTGGATGCGGCCAGCCTTGACCAGAATACGGCGACGCCATCCAAGAAGCGCGTAGAGGCCAAAGACAAGCACCGCATGCGCCACCATGGGCCAAAACATTTCATAGCCTGTCACGCCGCCAACTCCTTTGGAATTTCAGAAAGCCAAAATGGTCGATCAGGACGGTCTGGAGCCGTCCCGCGAGAGGTAGCGAAAAATCGCAAAGCGGGCCAGCAGAATAACCGTCACCACCAGGGTCAGGAACTTCAACCTGACGATAATGGGCAGTGCGCTCGAAAGAAGCGCTACCGTCGCATCCGATGGCGCGGCCGGCGGATACAGCATGAGGCCGGCGATGTTCTCGGCATAGTCGACAACGGCATAGACGATCGGCAGGCAGAAAATAAAGACCCTTGCGCCCGGCGGGATCGCGCGGCCGAAGAAAAAGCCGGTTGGGCCGATGAGCTGCAACAGGCAGAACAACAGACCACCAAGCACGAGCGGAAAGATCAGCTCCGGCCCGAGATACATGGAATGCAGGATGGCCGCTGGATCCGGATGATCCTTGAGGTAGCGCAGCATGGCAAGCACGTCTTCGCGCTCATAGCCGCCGATGCGCGCATCCAGCATTTGTTGGCCGGCTGCCGCCTCGCTGAAGGCGCGCACGAAGCCGGCGTAGATCCAGGCGAAAAGTGCCAGGGAAAGAGCTGCTAGGATCGCTGCCAGGCCCTGCAAGGACCTGGCATTACCCTGAGCGCGATCGTCCATCGATCAGCCGCCTGCGCCCGGATAGTTCGGGCTTTCGCGGGTGATCGTGACGTCATGGGCATGGCTTTCGCGCAAGCCAGCGCCGGAGATGCGCACGAAGGTCGCGCGCTCCTGGAACTGCTTGAGATCAGCGCCGCCAACATAGCCCATAGCAGCCTTGAGGCCGCCTGCGAGCTGATGCAGGACACCCGCAACCGGACCCTTGTAAGGGACCTGGCCTTCAATGCCTTCCGGCACGAGCTTCAACGTGTCGCGAACCTCTGCCTGGAAGTAGCGGTCGGCCGAGCCGCGTGCCATGGCGCCGACGGAGCCCATGCCGCGATAGGCCTTGAAGGAGCGGCCCTGGTAAAGAAAGACTTCGCCGGGGCTTTCATCCGTGCCGGCAAGCAGCGAGCCGATCATGACAGCCGATGCTCCGGCGGCGATCGCCTTGGCAAGGTCGCCAGAGAATTTGATGCCGCCATCGGCGATGACAGGGATATTCTGCTCCCGCGCCGCTTCGACCGCCGACATGATGGCGGCAAGCTGCGGCACGCCAACGCCGGCAACGATGCGGGTGGTGCAAATCGAACCGGGGCCGATACCGACCTTGACTGCATCGGCGCCGGCATCGATCAGCGCGCGCGTGCCGTCATAGGTGGCAACATTGCCGGCCATGATGCGGACGGAATTGGAAAGCTTCTTGACGCGGGCGACGGCGTCGAGAACGCGCTGCGAATGACCGTGGGCAGTGTCGACGACCAGAAGGTCGACGCCGGCCTCGATCAGGCGTTCAGCACGCTCGAAGCCATCGTCGCCGACATTGATGGCCGCGGCAGCGCGCAGGCGGCCCTGCGCATCCTTGGAAGCGTTCGGGTTGAGCTGCGACTTCTCGATGTCCTTGACCGTGATCAGGCCGACCAGACGGCTATCGCCGTCGACGACGAGCAGCTTTTCGATACGATGCGTGTGGAGCAGGCGCTTGGCTTCCTGCTGCTGCACGCCATCCTTGACCGTCACGAGATTTTCGCGAGTCATCAATTCGTAGATTTTCTGCGAGGGGTCGGAAGCGAAACGGACATCGCGATTGGTGAGGATGCCGACGAGGCGATGGCTCTTTTCGACGACCGGAATGCCGGAGATGCCGTGCGCCTTCATCAAGGCGAGTGCTTCGGCAAGCGTAGCGTCCGGACCGATGGTCACCGGATTGACCACCATGCCGCTTTCGAACTTCTTGACCTGGCGAACCTCTTCGGCCTGCTGCACCGGCGTCAGATTGCGGTGGATAACGCCGATACCGCCGGCCTGGGCCATGGCGATCGCCAAACGGCTTTCGGTCACCGTATCCATTGCCGCTGAAATGATCGGCAGGTTGAGATCGATATCCTGGGCGATGCGGGTGGCGACATTCGTCTGGCCGGGCATGACCTCGGAGTGTCCCGGCTGCAGGAGCACGTCGTCGAATGTGAGAGCATCCAACCCGGTCGGCGTTTCAATAATGCGTGCCATGGCCAATTCCTTCGTCTGTGAAAAACAGGAAAGCCCGGAACGAATCGTCTACCGGGCGATCTTGCAAGTGTTGCTTGGAAGTTGGCGAGGGCTGGTAACACGTCTATGACAGGAAGGGAATAGCAAAATACGCCCGGCTGGTATGCCGGGCGCGCAAGCTTTGCCTAGCGCCGTCATTGCGGTGCTTCGAGGTCGTCGGCCAGTGTCTTGTCGACCTCTCCGAGGAGCTCTGCACCACGCTTCCGCCAAAGTTGCGATTCGTGCTGCCAGGCGCCTTGATCCATGCCTCTTCGGCTGCCAAGAACGCCTATCCGACCGGCGGGCACACGCAGCATGGTGCTCGTCCCGCGCGCATTCATTGGGAGAAGCAATTGAGACAGCGAATCATCGTATGCCCGCTTATTCAAAACGAGGGGGCCTACCTGCTCTGCAAAATGCCGCAAAATCGCGGTGTGTTTCCGGGACAATGGGCTCTTTCCGGAGGCGGTCTGGAGCAGGGAGAGCGGATCGAGGAGGGTTTGCGCCGTGAAATTCGCGAGGAGCTTGGCGATAGGCTGCAAATCACAGAGATCGAGCCCTGGACATTTCGCGATGACGTCCGGACGAAATCGTACGCTGACGGATCGACGGAAAAACTTCACATGATCTATCTGATCTTTGACTGCCAGGCAGCCAATCGCGACGTGATCATCAATGAAGAATTCGACGAATATGCCTGGGTCGAGCCGCAGAATCTCGAGGGCTACGATCTGAACGAAGCCACAAGAGCCACCTTCGCCGCCAAGGGTATTCTTCCGCGTTAGAGCAATACCGGGAAAAGGACGCAGCTGCTTTTCCCGGTATTCTCATCCGTCGATTGCGATGCGGGGAGTTGGTCGGCTGAACAGCCTTACAGGTCGAACTGGTAGGTTTTCGGAATGTAGCGGAAGCCTTCCGCCTGCTTCTCGACGAAGCCGACGGCCGGGAAAGGCATGTGGAAGCCGAGGAAGGGGATGCGGTCGGCGGCGATCATGTCGAAGACACGGCGACGGGTCTTGGCGGCCTGCGCCTTGTCCACATCGAAACGCACTTCCCAATCAGGACGGCCAATCGACAAAATATAGTGATTGGCGGTATCGCCAGTCATGACCAGCTGCTTGCCATCCGATTCCAGATGGAAAACGAGATGGCCGGGGGTGTGACCCGGAGCCAGCATGGCCGTCATGCCGCTGACGATCTGGTCGCCATCCTTGAGAAACGTCATCTTCTCGGCGAATGGCACGACATTGGCAAGCACAGCCTTGTGGCCGCCTTCCGCCGGTGTGCCTTCGCGGGCCTTATCCGTCCAGAAACCGTACTCGATCTCCCCGGTGACGTAGCGCGCGTTCGGAAAGGCCGGAGCGCCCTCCTCCACCAAGCCGCCGATGTGATCGCCATGCAGATGCGTCAGGGCAACGACGGTGACCTGCTCCGGCGTGTAGCCGACAGCCTTCAATCCTTCGCGCAGACGGCCGAGGCCACGGGCGCGGCCAGCGGCGCCAAAACCAGTGTCCACGACGATCACATCCGAACCCGTATCGATGATCGCGGGCGCGTAGCTGTTGACCAGCTTTTCCGTGGGCAGGAAATTTTGCTCCAGCAATTTGCGAACGGTGTCGGGCGTCTGGTTTGAACCGAAGGTCTCCCAGGGGTTCTCCATGACGCTGGCACCATCCTTGACGACGGTGACGGTGCAGGATCCCAGTTTGAATTGGTGCGTATCCGGGGGCAGGACAGCAGTCATGAACTCACTCCTTTGTTGATGTGCAGCGTAAGCTGCACCTATCGCCGCCACCCGGAGCCGCAGCCTGGACGCTCGTCATCATCGACCGAACTTTGGCCATGACAAGCTCATCCAAATCCGCTAATACACCGGGCGACGTTTTATGCGTTTAGCATTTACATGCTCTTAGCATATGTCAAATCCTGCGTTCCGCGCCGCGCGGCGGTGGATATCACGAAGACGTGATCCTCGAGCCTTCATGGAGCAGAATCCGGGATTGGCAGCAGCCTCGCATAGGACTACAGAGCGGCTGACCGCGCCCCAAGCGGCGGCCTTCCCGAAGACAGACCTATCAAGGCAGATGCCTATGAATCGCATCGTTCCATTGATCCTCGCCGTTGCTCTCTTCATGGAACAGATGGATTCCACTGTTATCGCGACAGCGCTGCCGGCCATCGCCAACGATCTCCATGTCGGCCCGATCACACTCAAGCTGGCGCTGACCTCCTACATGGTATCGCTGGCCGTGTTCATCCCGATCAGCGGCTGGATGGCGGATCGCTTCGGCGCGAAGAACATCTTTCGCATCGCCATCTGCGTCTTCGTCATCGGCTCCATCATGTGCGCCTTCTCCGGCGGCCTGTTCGAATTCGTCTTCGCCCGCTTCCTGCAAGGTGTCGGCGGCTCGATGATGACGCCGGTCGGGCGTCTCGTGCTGGTGCGCACGACCCAGAAGAGCGATCTGGTTTCGGCAATGGCCCTGCTTTCCATTCCCGCGCTTGTCGGTCCGCTTGCCGGTCCTCCGCTCGGCGGCTTCATCACCACCTATGCCTCCTGGCACTGGATCTTCCTGATCAACGTGCCCGTCGGCGTCCTCGGCGTTATCCTGTCCTCGATCTTTCTGCCCGAGGTGGAAGCGACCATGCCGCCGAAGCTGGACGTCATCGGTTTCCTGCTGACGTCCTTTGCGGCATCCGGCGTGGTCTTCGGCATGTCCGTCATCAGCCTGCCGGCATTGCCACCCTATATCGGCATTTCGGCCGTCGTCGTCGGCGTCATTTGCGGCTTTTTCTATATCGGCCACGCACGCCGTCATCCGGCGCCGATCCTCGACCTATCGCTATTGAGGAACGCAACCTTCCGCGCTTCCGTCACCGGCGGCACGCTTTTCCGCATCTGCATCGGCGCCATGCCATTCCTCACGCCGCTGATGCTGCAGCTCGGCTTTGGTCTCAATCCATTCCAGTCCGGCCTTATCACCTTTGCCGGAGCGATCGGCGCGATCACCACAAAGTTCATCGCCCGCCGGGTCTTTACCGCCGTCGGCTTCAAGACGGCGTTGCTCTCGGCCGCGGCTGTCACGACGGTCACGACGATCTGCACCGGTCTCTTCCAGCCTTGGACCTCGCATCTCATCATCGTCGCGATATTGTTGGTCGGCGGGTTCTCGCGTTCGTTCTTCTTCACCGGCATCAACGCCCTCGCCTTTGCCGATATCAGTGACAAGCAGGCTAGCCAGGCGACATCGATGAGCTCGGTCATGCAGCAGATCAGCCTCGCGCTCGGCGTGGCCGTGGCCGCCATGATCCTGGAAACCTCGACCTTCTTCAGCGGAGCAGAACTGCAAGTCAGCGATTTCCATATCGCCTTCTTCAGCATTTCGGTGCTGACCGTGCTTGCCACCATTCCCTTCATTCGGATGGATCGCAATGCCGGCGCCATGGTTTCCGGTCACAAGGCCGGTCTGAAGCGCGTCGCCGCCCTGGAGCCGCAGGTCCAGCAGCCGGTCGGAAAATGATCCAGCCCCGATCAAGTGTCGGCGCAATCGAGGTCTATGGCGCGCGCCATATGTGACGCGCAAAGGACGCCATAGCACTTTAGATCTGCTGCACCGCTTTCCCGGAGAGGCGCTATTCCGGCCTCTCGCACACGGCGCTCAGCTTGTTGCCATCGGGGTCACGTACATAGGCAGCATAGAAGTTGGCATGGAAAGAGCGCAGCCCGGGCTTGCCTTCATCGGTGCCGCCATGGGCGAGAGCTGCGGCATGGAAAGCATCTACGGCAGCTCGGCTTTCGGAATGCAACGCGACCATGGAGCCATTGCCGATGGTTGCCGCTTTCTGGTCAAAGGGCCTGACCACCCAGAAGCGGCAGCGCGTATCGCCCTCGCCGGCATAGCCGATTTCCTCATCCGATTCGCGCAGGCGTCGGTAGCCCAGCATGGGCAGAACAGCGTCGTAAAAGTCCCGAGAGCGAAGGATGTCGTTGGAACCGAGGGTTATGTAGAGGAGCATGATTGAATCTTGATCTTCCGTGATGCCTTGGGAGACGACATCATCGGACAAAGAAGACGCTCAGATCAAGCCTCAGTGGCTTCCTCATCCGTCTTGCGACCCTTGAAACCCTTGGCCAGCAGGAACATTTCCACGGACTCCGCGCGGGATGCGCCCGGCTTCACATGGATGACCTGACGGAAATTCTGCTTCAGGAAAGTCAGAAGATCGCGTTCCGTGCCACCCTGGAAGGTCTTGGCAAGAAAATGACCGCCTTCCGCTAGCACTTCGACCGCGAAATGCGCGGCGACTTCGCAAAGATGCATCGTCCGCAAGTGATCGGTGCGGTGATGGCCCGTCGTCGGCGCCGCCATGTCGGAGATGACGAGATCGGGCGTGCCGCCGACGGCATCGATCAGACGCTGTGGGGCGTCCGGCTCCAGGAAGTCGAGCTGCAGGAAGGCGACGCCGGGGATCGGCGCCATTTCGAGGAAATCGATGGCTGCGACGCGAACATCCTCTTCCGTCGATTCGGTAACCTTGGCCGCGATCTGCGACCAGCTGCCCGGTGCAGCACCCAGGTCGATAATGCGCCGCGCGCCCTTCAAAATCTGGTGCTTCTCGTCGATCTCCAGCAGCTTGAAAGCCGCGCGAGCACGATAGCCTTCGAGCTGAGCGCGCTGCACATACGGGTCGTTGATATGCCGCTGCAGCCACTGCCGCGAGGAGGCCTTGAGCTTCTTTTTCTTGACGCGCTGGCCGAGCTTGCGGCCCGTGCGGTTGCCGGCGATGGTTGGCTTGGTCACGTCTGCGGCCCCTTCGTATCCCTCGGTCGATGACCCCGGCGCGAGCGGCCCCGCCGCCAGACGCCGTCATCCGCCATCATATCAGTCAGCAGTCCCTCGCGCAGGCCGCGATCGGCGACACGCATGCGCGGGCTCGGCCAGCGGCGGCGGATCGCCTCCAGGATCGCGCAACCCGCGAGAACCAGATCGGCGCGATCCGGCCCGATGCAGGGGTTGGCGGCGCGGCCGGCAAAATCCCAGGACAACAATTTGGCCTGCATGGCACTCACCTCGTCGTCCGACAGCCAGACTCCGTCCACCCGACGCCGGTCGTAGCGCGGCAGATCGAGATGGACGCCTGCAAGCGTCGTCACCGTGCCTGATGTGCCGATGAGATGAAAATCGGCGCTATCACGCGCCGCGCCCTGCACCGGCGGGCAATCGAAGCGCTCGAGCATCCGCTGAACTTCGGAGACCATAGTCTCGAACAGCTCCGGCGTCACGTCGCGCCCGCCATGCCTTTCGGACAGCGTGACAACGCCGACAGGCAGCGAGGTCCAGTGGGTGATGTGGTTGGCAAGGCGACTGGAACGATTTTCACCGATCCGGATGACTGCGATTTCGGAGGAGCCGCCACCGATATCGAACAGAACGACCGAGCGAGCCTCCGGTCCGACGAGCGACGAGCAGCCGGAAACGGCAAGCCGTGCCTCGGTCTCGCGATCGATGATTTCCAGCTGCAATCCGGTCTCGGCGATGACGCGTTCGAGGAAGGCCTCACCGTTGTCGGCCGCGCGGCAGGCTTCGGTCGCGATCAGCCGCATACGGCGGATTTCCCGCGTTTTCAGCTTGGCTGCGCAAATGCGCAGGGCCTCGACGGCTCTATCCATAGCGTCGCCAGACAGGCGGCCGCTGGCGCCAAGTCCTTCGCCGAGGCGCACAATGCGGGAAAATGCATCGATGACCCGAAACTGGCCCGGTCGCGTCGGCTGCGCAATCAACAGGCGGCAATTGTTGGTGCCGAGATCGAGTGCGGCGTAAAGGTCGGCGGGCCGAAAATCGGGCTCCGGCTGATGATGCTGTCCTTGCCCCTCGCGTCGCGGCGACTGGCGGTCATTGCGGCGATCGCCATGCACCTGTGCGTGGCCCGCTTGAGCGGCATTGGCGGGCGCAACGATCTGCGGCGTTTTCTCATGCGCGAGCGGCCGACCCTGCAGGCCACGCTTGCTGCGGTGCTTGCGCCGGTTCTTGCCGCTCTTATGTGATGACGCATGACCGTGATCGGCCGCTGCGCGGAGTTCCTGCGTCTGCTGCTGTGTCTGGGAGGAAGGCTGTCCGCCGCCAGTAGCCCCGCCGCGCGAACGACGCCTGCGCTTACGCTTCTTGGCCGGAGATTCGGCTTCGTCCTCTGCTGGGCGCATCGCCACCGGGCTGGACTTACCTGCCTGGCTGGCCTCCGCAGAATGAGCATTCGGGCGACCATGGCCGCGCTTACGCTTCGCGCGCCGGGAGGATTTCGCCTTCCTGCGCTCTGCTGTCGACGCCCCGTCTGCCTGCGGCGCCTTGCCGCTGTCGGGGTCACTCACGTATCTTTTCCACCGCGCCGCGCAAGGCCCTGGGGGCATGCTGCTGGCACTCGTTCGATTTTCGTTGGGCAAAGAATACCAGCAGGATGGGTTTTCGCCAAATTCTTTTTGAATCACGCCAATTTAGTCGCGCTCAAAACAGCCATCAGGCGACCAGATGCGCCCTGACATCAGCCGCAAGTTGCTGCATCCGGTCGATCGGCGCGTGACCGATCAGCATGAAGGCGTGGGCGGCGCTCGACCAGTAAACGACATTCATCCCTCGGCGATTTTCCACGTCCGGGGCCGCCGCACCTCTTGCCGACTGAACGATGCAAAGCGCCATCGGCCCGCTTTCGGGATCGAGATAGGCGATCTGAGCCAGGGGCTTGCTGTCATAATTCAGAATCTGGGCGCGCTTGAAATCGACGCCCGGCATTGCGACATTTTCCGGTGCCAGCGACAGCCCGAGCTTGCTGCCGACGTCACCGAGCTGTGCGACCTGTTGTGCATGGTCGCCAGCCGGAGCGCTCAATGTATCCGTCGTATAGAGCGAGAGATATTCGGCAACCACGGCGCGCCATTCCGCATCCTCGTCCGGCTTCGAGAGCCGGCGACTGATACCGATCGCGGCGCGGTCGATGGCGATGGCAGCAACGAAGCTTGCGGCGATGGCCCCAAAGAGGCCGCGGCGGCTGACGCCAAAGGCACGCGATTTGTGGGTTTCAGTGGCGGCGGGTATGGCGGCAAGCATGGCTTCCAGTTTCGCCGCAGGGGCCTCCGCGAGAAGCGGCTCGAATGCCTCCCTGAACGGCAGGGCGCTGCGCGACAGGAATTCGAGACGCTCCGCCACGCGCTCATCGGCGGCGATCAATCGTTCCATGTCTTCTCGGTCGGCATCATTGAGTTCGCCGTCGATGAAGGCGGTGAGCTGTTCGTCCGAGGGCATCTTTCCTTTATCCAGTTCACTCATTTCCATTCCCCAGTCGCCCACCTCCGGAAGACTTTCCTTCTGTTGCCACCCCCATGCCTTCAGCAAGCTTCATGCGCGCGGCCGCCAGGCGGCTCATCACCGTGCCGATCGGCACGTCGAGGATCTCAGCCACTTCGCGATAGGAAAGCCCTTCGACATAGGCAAGAAATACCGCGGTGCGCTGCGCTTCCGGCAGCGCCTGAATCCGCTGCAATACCTGCCCGGCCAGAATATGCGTTTCCGTCTCCCGCGCACCGTCGAACACAAGCGTTTCGTCCGCATCGACGAAGCCCTGCCCCATGCGAACGCGCCGCGCACGAACCTCGTTCAGCCATATCGAATGGAGGATGGCGAAAAGCCAGCGATCCAGCCGCGTGCCGGATGTAAACTGCGCGGCCCGCTCCAGGGCTCTGACACAGGTCGCCTGCACGAGATCGTCGGCAACGTCGCGTTGGCGCGACAGCACCACGCCGTAACGCCAAAGCCGCGTCAGGTGCTGGGACAGGCCTGCCCTGATATCCTCTTCGCTCGCTATGACAGCCTCCGCGACATCCGCGTTCCGGGGAGCCGCCAACCTTTTCGGCGGCTCCGATGCTACCCGACTATAAGCAGAAATCGCAGTACGAGCGACCGGCATCATTCCCATAGCCCTCGCAAAGCTCCCTACTGACGGCCATCATCGATCAGAGACCAACCTCAAAGGCTCGACGGGTTCATGATGGCGGCGTGAAGGTCGCGATATTCTTCGCAGCTCGTGTTGCCGCAGAGCGTCCTGATCGTGTTCAGCTGATCCTTGGCGAGATCCATCCGGCCCTTGATGACGTAGGCTTCACCGAGATATTCGCGCACCAGCGTATATTTCGGGTCCATGGCGACGGACTTCGTATAGTAGGAGATGCCTTCGTCCGTGCGACCGAGCTTGCGAGTGGCATAACCGCGATAGTTCAGCGCCTCGGCCGTGTTCGGGTTCTTCATCGTGTCCAGAACCGCAAGAGCCTCCTGGTAACGATGATCCTTCTTGGCCAGCGAATAGGCGTAATCGGCGCGGTTCTCGTCCGTGACGTTAGCACCCTGCTGCTTCACGCATTTCTGGCTCGTCTTGTCGTAGATTTCACCCTTCTTGCAGGTCGGCGTCGTGCTGGAATCGTCACCGGCTGCGAAGGCGGGAATGGCGAAGGCGCCAAGTGCAAGGCCGACACCGATCGTGATGGCAGCGAGGCGGAATGTATTGGTCGTCATGGAATGTCTCCTTGGCAAAATGAACGTTGCGAGAGGAGAACACACCGCCCGCCTTCTTTATTCGGCGCACCACGCAATATTTTTTGCGTGGGCGGTCCGGAGTAGGCGTCACTCTTTTGTGACTGCTCGAGCATCGAATAGACCGACGCTATCGCGTGTTTCCGTGAAGGGCCTTCGAAGGGCCACAGGAGACACTCGTGACCGACACTGTCAAACTTCTAGGCCTCGCCGTCGCAACACCCGACAACATCATTCTCCAGACAGAGGCCGCCGAGACTGCGAGCCGCCTGTTCTCGGACCGATTTCAGGACTTCAAATATCTCGCCCGCGTGTTCGAGAGCACCGGCATTCGAAAGCGCCATGTGGCGCGGCCGCTTTCCTGGTTCGAACAGCCGCACGGCTGGCAGGATCGCATGGCTGCCTATACGGAGGTCGCATCGGAGCTTTTTCGCCGCACAGCAACCTTAGCGCTGCAACGGGCCGGTATCGAAGCCGGAGAGGTCGACTGCATCGTCACGGCCTCCTCGACCGGGCTTGCAACGCCGAGCCTCGAAGCACGGTTGGCCGGCGAACTGGGCTTTCGCTGCGACATCGAGCGTGTGCCGATCTTCGGCCTCGGCTGCGCGGCGGGCGTTTCAGGCCTTGCGGTGGCGACGAAAATGGCGAGAAGCCGGCCCGGCGCGACGATCCTTTTTATCGCGATCGAACTCTGCTCGCTTGCCTTTCGACTGGATGAACTGACCAGACCCAACATCATCGCGACAGCGCTGTTCGGCGATGGCGCGGCAGCCTGTGTATTGCGGACCGGCGAAAGCGGCATCGCGGAAATCGAATCGACCGGCGAACACCTTTTTCCCGACAGCCTCGGCATCATGGGCTGGAAGGTCGACGATGCGGGCTTCGGCATCATCTTGGAGCAATCATTGCCGGTCTTTGCAGAGACGCATCTGCGAAGTGCCGTCTCAGGCATTCTCGACCGCGCCGGGCTCTCGCTGTCGGATATCGACCGCTTCATCTGCCATCCCGGCGGCGCAAAGGTGCTTCTGGCGCTGGAGAGCGCACTCGGTCTCGACGTGGGCTCGCTCGACATCGAGCGAGGGGTTATCGGCGACTACGGCAACATGTCCTCCCCCACCGTCATGTTCGTGTTGGAACGGGTGATCACAGCAGGGCTGCCGCCGCGTTCGGCACTGCTTGCCTTGGGGCCGGGCTTCTCCGCCAGCTGCATCACGTTGAAGAGGGTCGGATGATGCTTTGGCCCTCGATCGCGCTTCTGAGCTTCGTTTCACTGCAGCGCCTGGCAGAATTGGTCCATGCCAGACGCAACACCACCGCCCTTCTGGCCCGTGGCGGCCGGGAATGCGCGCCGGGGCATTACCCCTTCATGGTGGCGATGCATGCCGCCTGGTTGCTCGGATTGTGGCTGGTGGCGATCGGCAGACCGGTCGTACTTGGCTGGTTCCTTCTGTTCATGCTGCTGCAAGGATTGCGTCTCTGGGTTCTGGCAACGCTGAAGGAGCGCTGGACGACGCGGATCATCATTCTGCCGGGGGCATCCTTGGTGACGACGGGACCCTACCGTTTTCTCAACCACCCCAACTATGCGATCGTTGCCGGCGAGATCGCCGTGCTGCCGCTTTGCTTCGGCTTACCACTCTATGCGGCGATCTTCTCGCTGCTGAACGGCATCATTCTTACCGTTCGCATCCGTGCTGAAAACGCCAGCCTGAAACAGACTGCGATCTGACCGCATTTTTCGTTTGCACCGCTGAAATTTGGCAGGCATTTTCGATGCTTAGAGCGCAACCCACCGATAGTAATCAACCTTCGTTGTGGTCGCGCCGAAAACAGATGACCATGCGGATAGCAGGATAAAATGACAAAGGACGCAATCGTTCTCGGCGCCGGTATTGTCGGCGTCTCGACGGCAATCCATCTGCAGCGGCGGGGGCGACAGGTCGTTCTCGTCGACAGGACAGAGCCCGGCCGGGAAACGTCCTTCGGCAATGCCGGTCTCATCCAGCGGGAAGGCGTGGTGCCCTATGGCTTCCCGCAGCAACTCGGCCTGCTGCTGCGCTATGCCCTCAACAATCGTGTCGACGCACATTATCACCTGCGCGCCCTGCCCTCCCAGCTCGCCTTCCTTGCCCGCTACTGGTGGAATTCGAATACCAAGCGTCATCAGATGATCTCGCGCGCCTATGCGCCCTTGATCGAGCATTCCATCAGCGAACATCGCGACCTCATCGAAGCCTCCCATGCCGAGGACCTCATTCGCAAGGACGGTTGGCTGGAGCTCTACCGCTCGAACGAGAAGCGCGATGCGGAATTCGCCGAGGCCGAGCGCCTCAACCGAGAATTCGGGATCGGCTACGAGGCACTGAGCAGCGCGGAGATCGCAACGGCGGAGCCGCATCTGAGGGGCAGTTTTTCAGGTGCCCTGCGTTGGCGCGATCCCTGGTCGGTGCTCGACCCGCACGGACTGATATCAGCCTATCGTCGTTACTTCGAGAGCATCGGCGGCCGCGTGACGACGGGCGACGCCGTTTCGCTCGGCATGTCCGGATCGGCATGGAGAATGGTAACGGCGGAGGGGTCCATCGATGCGGAAGACGTCGTGGTGGCGCTCGGCCCCTGGGCGGACCTAGTGACAAAGCGCTTCGGCTATGCCTTCCCGCTTGGCGTCAAACGCGGCTATCACATGCATTATGCCGCCGAGGGCAATGCCGTCCTCAACAGCTGGATGGCGGATGCCGAGAGTGGCTATCTGCTGGCACCGATGAGCCGCGGCATCCGGCTGACGACCGGTGCCGAGTTCGCGCGGCGCGATGCGCCGAAGACACCGGTGCAGCTCGACCGCGCCGAGGCGCTTGCCCGCGCCGCCTTCCCGCTTGGAGAAAGGCTCGATCCCGAGCCCTGGATGGGCGCCCGCCCCTGCACGCCGGACATGATGCCGATCATCGGCAAGGCGCCGCGACACAACGGCCTGTGGTTCGCTTTCGGCCACGCCCATCATGGCCTCACGCTGGGCCCGGTAACCGGCCGCGTGCTTGCCGAACTCATCACCGGAGAGAAGCCGTTGATCGACATCTCGGCCTACAGCCCCAACCGGTTTGCGCCGTAAGCATCAGTTCGAGAGAATAGCCTGGAGATTCCTGGCGGAGGCATCGACGATCGCCTCGATCGTGTCGTCGATATCGACGGTTACGACACCGGGTTCGCCTGTCGGCACTTCCAGCGTCTCCAGCTGGCTTTCGAGCAGCGAGGCGGGCATGAAATGTCCCTTTCGCTCGCCCATGCGCTTCGTCAGCAGCTCTTTCGAGCCATGGAGATAAATGAAATAGAGATGGCCACCGGCCGACGCCCGTAACCGCTCGCGGTAAGTGCGTTTCAGCGCCGAGCAGGAAACGGCGATGCCTTCGCCCTTGGCCAAACTTGCGGCGATCTCCTGGCCGATCTTTTCAAGCCAGGGCCAGCGGTCCTCGTCGGTGAGCGGAATGCCCTTGCTCATCTTCTCGACATTGGCCGCCGGATGGAGCGCATCGCCCTCGATGAAATGGATACCAAGCCTGGCCGCGGCACCCTCGCCGATCGAGGATTTGCCGCTGCCGCTCACGCCCATCACGATGAGGGCAAGGGGAGTGTCCTTATTGTGCTGCATCGAGCCCGTCCGGAGTGATTGAGTTCAATCGGGCATGGCCGCTTTACCAGCCATGCCCGATTCGCAACTTGGATCAATCCAGCGGAAAGAAACAGGAAAATTTGTGTGCGTCTTCGCCCGCGAGTTCCGGCGCCGTTTGCCGGCACTTGTCCTGAGCGCGCCAGCAACGCGGATTGAAGTGACAGCCGGCCGGCGGGTTGAGCGGCGATGGCAGCTCGCCCTGCAGGCGAATGCGGTTCTTCTCGCGGTCCGGATCGGCGATCGGCGTCGCCGACAGAAGCGCTGCCGTATAGGGATGGCGCGGACGGCTGAAGACTTCTTCGGCAGTGCCGGTCTCAACCGGGCGGCCGAGATACATCACCATGACGTCGTCGGCGATGTGACGGACAACGGAAAGGCCGTGCGAGATGAAGAGATAGGCGAGCCCCATCTCTTTCTGCAGGTCCATCAAGAGGTTCAGAACCTGCGCCTGGATCGACAGGTCGAGCGCAGAAACGGGCTCGTCGAGCACCAGCACCTTCGGCCGCAGCATCAGGGCGCGCGCAATGGCGATGCGCTGACGCTGGCCGCCGGAGAACATGTGCGGATAACGATCGTAATGTTCCGGACGCAGGCCGACGCGGGCCATCATTTCCTCGGCCTTGCGGCGGCGGGTGGCAGCATCGTCATCGGTGTTGATCTTCAGCGGCTCTTCCAGAATGGAGCCGACCTTCTGGCGCGGATTGAGCGAGCCATACGGATTCTGGAACACGATCTGCACGGCGCTGCGCAAGCTGCGATCGCCAAGCTTGGCGGGCTTGCCATCGATCAGCAGTTCGCCCGATGTCGGGTTTTCGATCATCGTGACCAGGCGGGCAAGCGTCGACTTGCCGCAGCCGGATTCGCCGACGACGGCGAGTGTGCGGCCCGATTGCAGGCTGAAGCTGACACCGTTCAGCGCCTTGACGGTCGCCTCCGGTTTGAAGCTGCCGCGCTTGATGGTGTAGAAACGGGCGAGATCGCGCCCTTCGAGAACAGCGCCGGTCATGCGGCACCTCCTGCTGCTTGCGTGGTGGCAATGCCGGGATGACCGAGCGGCTTGCCATGTTCCAGCGGATAGTTGCAAAGGGTCAGGCCGAGCTCAGCGCCCTGTCGCTTGACGCCCTTGTCGCATTCCGGCGTGGCGAAGGAACAACGCGGCGCGAAGAGACAGCCCGTCGGCCGATCGTGCTGACCGGGAACGACGCCAGCGATCGACGGCAGACGCTCGCCGACTTCGGCACGCTCCGGCAGAGCCGAGAGAAGAGCCGCCGTGTAGGGGTGATGCGGATCGCGGAACAATTCCTTGACCGGCTGCTCCTCGACCTTCTGACCGGCATACTGCACCTGCACGCGCTCAGCCGTTTCGGCAACGACGCCCATATCATGGGTGATGAGCACAAGGGCCATGCCCTGCTCCCGCTGCAGGCGCACGAGCAGATCGAGGATCTGCGCCTGGATGGTCACATCGAGCGCGGTGGTCGGCTCATCGGCGATCAGAAGCTTCGGGTTGCACGCGAGCGCCATGGCGATCATGACGCGCTGGCTCATACCACCCGACATCTGGTGCGGGAAGTTCGACAGGCGATCCTCAGGTGCCGGAATGCCGACCAGCTTCAACAGCTCGATCGAGCGCTCGCGACGCGCCTTGCGGTCGAGGCCCATGTGGATGCGCAGGGTCTCGCCGAGCTGGAAGCCGACCGTGAAGCACGGATTGAGGCTCGACATAGGTTCCTGGAAGATCATCGCCATGTCTTTGCCGATGATCTTGCGGCGCTGACGGGCGGAGATGCCGCGCAGGTCCTTGCCGTCGAACATCATGCGGTCGGCGGTGATCTTCGCCGTCCAAGGCAGCAGTCCCATCATGGCAAGCATGGAGACCGATTTGCCGGAGCCGGATTCGCCGACGATCGACAGGATCTCTCCCTTGTCGCATTGCAGCGAAACGCCATCCACCGCCCGGAACAGTCCGGATGAGGTCTGGAATTCTACGGATAGGTTTTCAATATCGAGGAGTGCCATTACGACCTCTTCAGCTTCGGGTCGAAAGCATCGCGCAGGCCGTCACCCATCAGATTGATGGCGAGAACCGTGATCAGGATGCAGAGACCGGGGAAAGTAACGAGCCAAGGGTTGCTCTGGAAGAATTCACGCGAGTCCGCGAGCATGGTGCCCCATTCCGGCGTCGGCGGCTGCGCGCCCTGGCCGAGGAAGCCGAGCGCGGCGGCGTCGAGAATGGCCGACGAGAAGGCAAGCGTGCCCTGCACGATCAGTGGCCCAAGGCAGTTCGGAAGGATCGTCTTGAACATCAGCCGCAGCGGACCGGCACCGGCAACGCGCGACGCGATGACATATTCCTTGTCGCGCTCGGTCATGACCGCAGCACGTGTCAGGCGAACGAAATGCGGCTGATTGACGATGGAAATCGCGATCATGGCGTTGGTCAGGCCAGGCCCGAGGATTGCCACCAGCACCAGGGCGAGCAGCAGCGACGGGACGGCGAGGATAATATCCATGATGCGCATGATGATCGTATCGGTACGGCCGCGAACATAACCGGCGACGAGGCCGATCAGAATACCGGCGATTGCCGAAAGCGAAGCGACCACGAGACCGATGAACAGCGAGAAGCGCGTGCCGTAGATAAGGCGCGACAGCAGATCGCGGCCATTGGCATCCGTGCCGAGCAGGAAGCTGCTGTTGCCGCCCTCCGACCAGACCGGCGGAAGGCGCTGCATGTCGCTGCCATAAGCGACATCGGGATTATGGGGTGCCACGAAGCTGGCAAAAATCGCCAGAAACAGGACGAAAAGAAAGATCGCGAGACCGATGACGGCCCCTTTGTTGCGAGAGAAGTAGTACCAGAACTCCGCGAGAGCGGAAGGACGGTCGGATTTAACGCTTACCGTGCTCATGGACCGCTCCTAGTGACGAATGCGTGGATTGACGAAGCCGTAGAGCAAGTCGACAGCGAGGTTGACGAGCATGACGATGCCGGCGATCAGCAACAGGCCACCCTGCACCACAGGATAATCGCGCTTGAAGACCGCATCGATCATCCATTTGCCGATACCCGGCCAGGAGAAGATGCTTTCCGTCAGGATGGCGCCGCCGAGCAGCACTCCGACCTGTAGACCGATGGTGGTCACGACGGGGATCATGGCGTTGCGCAGCGCATGCACGGACACGACGCGCAGCGGCGAAAGGCCCTTCGAGCGCGCCGTGCGCACATAATCTTCGCCTAGCACTTCGAGCATGGCGGAGCGCGTCTGGCGCGCGATGACGGCGAGCGGGATGGTGCCGAGGACGATCGTTGGCAGGATCAGCGAATTGAAGGCGGACCAGAAGGCGCCCTTCTGACCGGACAGCAGACTGTCGATCAGCATGAAGCCGGTGATCGGCTTGAAGAAATAGATGAGACCGATGCGGCCCGAGACCGGCGTCCAGTGCAGATAGCCGTTGAAGACGATAATCAACAGCAGGCCCCACCAGAAGATCGGCATCGAGTACCCGACAAGAGCCACGCCCATGACGCTCTGGTCGAACCATGTCCCTCGTTTGACGGCGGCGAAAACGCCGGCTGGAATGCCAAGACAGATCGCCAGGATCATGGCGCAGATCGACAGTTCGAGCGTCGCCGGGAAGAAGGTGAAGAAGTCGGTCAGCACATCACGCTTGGTGGTGATGGAAGTGCCGAGATCGCCGTGCAGGGCGTTCCAGATATATTTCCCGTACTGAACGACCATCGGCTGATCGTAGCCGAGATCGTGCGAGATCTGCGCGTGGCGTTCCGGCGACATGACGCGCTCGCCCGACAGCAGCATTACGGGATCGCCGGGAAGCAGGCGAATGAATGAGAAGGCAACGATCGACACGCCAAGGAATGTCGGGATCAGCACCGCAAGGCGGCTGAGAAGAAATCGCAACATGACAGTTGTCCAAATTTTTCCGGCGGTCAGACAGAGTGTCTGACCGCCGGGTCGCCCGGTCCTAGCCGGGCATTCTCACAGATTTTTCGTTATTCGGCGATATCGACGCCGTCGAAGCGGTGAACGCCAACCGGATCCTGATGGTAGCCGGAGACATTCTTCGTCATCGGGATGAACTCTTCCGAATGGTCGATGGTCATCCATGGTGCTTCGCGCTTGAAGATAACCTGGGCTTCTTCGTAGAGCTTGGTACGCTCCTTGACGTCAGCTGTCTGCTTGGCCTTCTTCACTACAGCGTCGAATTCCTTGTTGCACCACTGCGCGCGGTTGTTGCCGCCGACAGCGTCGCAACCGAGCAGCGTGTCAAGGAAGTTGTCCGGGTCGCCGTTGTCGCCGGTCCAGCCGAGGATGGCCGCACCGTCGCGGTCCTTGGCGGAGGAGAGCTTCAGGTACTGCGCCCAGTCATAGGTGACGATCTCGACCTTGACGCCGATCTTGGCCAGGTCTGCCTGCATCAGTTCGGCAGCGCGGCGCGCGTTCAGCATGTACGGACGCGAAACCGGCATCGCCCAGATCTTCATGCTGAGATCCTTGACGCCAGCCTTTTCAAGCAGCTTCTTGGCTTCTTCCGGATTGAAGGCGTCGTCCTTCACTTCCTTGTTGTAGGACCACATGGTCGGCGGGATCGGGTTCGTCGCAACCTTGGCCGAGCCCTGGAAGACGGCGTCGACGATGGCCTGCTTGTTGACGGCCATGTTGATCGCCTTGCGCACTTCGACCTTGTCGAACGGAGCAACCAGCGTGTTGTAGGCGAGGTAGGACACGTTCAGGCCGGCCTGTTCGAGAACCTTGAGGTTCTTGTCGGCCTTGAGGTCCTTGATGTCAGCTGCGTTCGGGTACGGCATGATGTTGCATTCGCCGGACTTCAGCTTCTGCGCACGAACGGATGCGTCCGGCGTGATTGCAAAGACGAGATCGTCGATCTTTTCCTTGCCCTTGAAGTAGGTGTCGTTTGCCTTGTAGCGGATGACGGCATCCGGCTGATAGGCGACGAAGGCGAACGGGCCAGTGCCGAGCGGCTGCTGGTTCATCTGCTCCATCTTCTTGTCGGCCTGCAGCTTGTCTGCATATTCCTTCGAGAGGATCGAAGCGAAGTCCATTGCCAGGTCGGCGATGAACGGGGCTTCCGGACGGTTCAGGACGAACTTGACGGTGAGGTCGTCAACCTTGTCGATCGACTTGATGAGCTTCGGGAAGCCCATGCCTTCAGCATATTCGTAAGAGCCGCCGGCAACGTACTTTGCCCACGGATTGTCCGAGTTGAGCTGACGGCCGATCGAGAAGATGACGTCATCGGCGTTGAGATCACGCGTCGGCGTGAAATAATCGCTCGACTGGAACTTCACGCCCTTGCGGAGCTTGAAGGTGTATTCCTTGCCGTCGGGGGAAACGGTCCAGCTCTCTGCGAGGCCCGGCTCGACCTCGGTGCTGCCGTGCTTGAATTCGACGAGACGGCTGTAAACGGTACGCGAGGAGGCGTCGAAAGTATTGCCTCCGGTATACAGTCCCGGATCAAAGCCTTCCGGCGAGCTTTCCGAGCAATAGACAAGTGTTTTCGACCAGGCGGACGTTGCCATGACCGAAGCCAGGGCTGTCACTGCCAGCAGGGCAGAAATCTTTTTCATGATATCGTTTCCCAGATTTGTTATTCTTTTGAAACCGTGGACACCCCAGAGGTTCCCATTCGGATCGCGCCGATGGAACTTTATTTTAAGTTTGAAAGCAACAAGCCCCGCCTAAATTTTTTCCAATTTGTCGAGTTTGGAAATTTTCGGACGAAAAAACCTCTGAATTGGTAATTTTCTGCCAGATTTTTGCGTGATTTTATCAGATTCAGGACGATTTAACGCTTTCTCCCTTTGATCCGCAGGTCATCCAAAGCTCCGATACGAGGCCATAAAAACAAAAATCCGCGGCTGCCGGTGGCAACCACGGATGGAAAACACGATGCAACTCGAAGCAGAATCAGGCTGCGGGAGCAGTGACCGGCGGCTTCTTGGCGATCGCCCGGTGATCCTCGTCGGTGAGGCCAAGCAGGAAATTGATCTGCGGACGCGCCTTGACGAGATCGTCGATGGAATACTCCGTCAAAACGTCGAAGAAGGCGTTCAGCGCTTTGCGCAGCGCCGAATTGAGGCCACAGCTGTCCACCAGCGGGCATTCGACAACGCCGTCCTCGAAACATTCCGCCATGGCGAAACTATCCTCGGTCACGCGAACAACGTCAAAAAGGCTGATCGCGGTCGCAGCTCTTCCGAGGCGCACGCCGCCATTGCGGCCGCGAACGGTTTCAACAAGGCCGGCCTTGGTCAGCGGCTGCAGGATCTTGAACAGGAACAGCTCCGATACGCTGTATGCCCGGGCAATTTCCGGGATACGGCTCAGATGGCCGTCATTGGCGGCGCAATACATCAACATGCGCACTGCGTAATTTGTCTGCTTCGTCAAACGCATGCCGATCTCCTGGAATCAAGGCCGCCTAGGGGTAAAACCGTATATAGTGGCTTTCTTAGTTTTGAACAATTCCAAAATATGAAATTAATATTCAGCTTATTGCGGGCACCGCACGCTCCCTAACCGCTCGGCTGATCTCCCTTGGCTCTCAGCTCCCTGACATAGTCCAGTATCGCTTGCTTACGCTCGGGCGTGCCTGGATGGGTCGAGAGCATGCTGGTTTTGCCGTTATCGTCCAGTTTCGTCTCGAGCAGATCAAAGAAGCGCGACAGTGCTGCCGGGTCTTTGCCGGCAGTCAGCATCAGCTCCACCGAGCGGCGATCGGCCTGCGCCTCCGCTTGCCGGGAGTAGGAAAGCGCGAGAAGGCCACCGCCTTGCGTCAATATATCCTGGACGCCGGAGCCGACATCGCCGGCGATCAGAAGCACGAGACCGGCAACACCCGCTGCGGTATAAAGTTGACGGAGGCTGTGCTTGTATTCGACGTGGCCGATCTCGTGGCCCAGCACGGCGGTAATCATCTCCTTGTCGCTTCCGGCGAGCGCGACAAGCTGATCGGTGAGAACAAGATTGCCGTCCGGCAAAGCGAAGGCATTGGGACCGATAAGGCCGCCATCGCGGAAATTCAGATGATAGCGGCTCGCGCCACCCTGTGCATTCACGGCTATCCTGGCGAAATCATCTCGGATCGCCGTCTGCTCCGCCTCGGGCAACTTGCTGGGGCCGAAGGTCACCTGATCGAGCGTCTTCAACGTTCCTGCCGACATCATTTCCGGCACCACCGGCGGCGTCACCAACACGGCTACTTCCACCAGAGCAGGCAAGGCATAGCGATAGATGACGGAGGCGAGGACGACAACCGCCAGCGCGAAACCGATCAACCGGGGACGCACGATCTCAAGACCGTGAATGAGGCCGCTGCGCCCTTCGCCTCGGCCGCGCAAATAGGTATCGATGGCGTCGTTATCGCGGGTTTCGAACAGGGATTCATTGCCAAACACGATACGGCGCGGGATGGAGCCGACGCGCGGGCTGATCTCGATATCCGAGCGGATGCCCCAGACGAGCCGCCTGTCCTCCTCGCCTTCCTCGATCGACACCACGATGAGCGAACCGCCGATATCTACGAGCCGTGCGGGAACCTCGCGGCTCGAATGCGGCGGGTGCCAGACACCCGTCGCAATCGTTTTGTGATCAGAAACCAAAGTCGAACCCATCGACATCCAGATATTCCGCGCTGATGGCACTGCCGGTCGAGCGGATCTGATCGAAGACGACGCCGATCTCCCCGTCGACGTGGATCGCAGTATGCTCGGTGAGAAAACGCTGCATGCGCACCGCCGCCCAGGGACGCATCAACCCGAAGGTTACCAGAGTGACGATTACGTTCGAAATCGCAATCCAGGCATAACGTCGGCGACCGAGATCGCTTCTGAGTTGGTGGCGGCGATCGACCGTTGCGGCCGACCAAATGATGTTGCGCACCGCGGCGTGGTAATAGAGGCCAGTCAGTATATAAATCGGGAAAATGAGCACAATCATCCAATGCCACAGGCTGATGCTGCCCATTCCCGGCCCCATCGAATTGCTGCGGAAACCGATCATGACAACACTCAAAAGCCCGAGGACCACGACCGCCGCAAGCATGATCGCAATTGCCGTGATGAATGCCTCGTAAAGCGCACCCAACCTCGGTTCAGTCGCGAAAGGCCGATCGCCATAGCGAAGGTTGTCGAAGATATACTTATAGAGCCAGCGGCTGGCGATCGGAGACAGAAGCCCGACCGAAACCACCGTCACCAGGGCACCGAGGAAGATGGCCTTAAACGCACCGCCATAGGTGCCTACGAAATCGAAGCGCACATTGCGATAGCTCGTAACCCGCGCGTTGAACCTGAGGCCGCGCATCAGGAACCAAGGGAATATCACCAACATGATGGGCCAGATCGCCAGCAATGCCAGAGGCGCCAGATGGGACAGGATATTCACGACAACGAGAAAGCCGAACACGATCAGCCGGCCGATGAGGATCTGCTTGCCCTTGGCGTGATATTCGAAACTGTGGTCCAGAAGGACCGTATTCCCATAGAAATACCGATTGCGCCTTACCTTCGCCCAGGCCGAATAAATGCCCAGGGTGACGATCGTCAGCAGGATGTTGACGATCCAGATACCAAAATATTCCGAAGCATTTCCGGTGAAGGAAGCCCGCTGGAAAAAGCGGCTTCCATCCGCCGGATAGTCTTGTTCGATCGCTGCCATATGTAGTCCTCTACCCCACAAGAGGACGAGCCTGCCCCGGGTGCGGCCTACATGAACGAGAGCCGCCACGAGATGTGCCGCGCGGCACATCGCTCGCCTTACCGTTGCATTAGAAAGCAGGAAAAACCCTGCCCATCAATGGAAAAGATCTCAGCAATGCGAGGGACATAAGCCCAAGATCGGCAAGCGATTGCCAAACCGGCATTTGCGCTCAGGGAACCGCGATCCAAACCGCCATCTCGCAGCCGCCCGGCTCACGGAAATGAAAGCGCCGTCCGCCCGGAAAATCGAAAGCGGCACGGGTTATGACGCCACCTGCAAACTCGACTGCGCGCTGGGCTGCCTCAAGATCGGAGGTACGCACCACGGGCAAAGGCGTTCCTGCAGCCTCACCGGCATCTCCGTCAATACCGGCATCGATGCCGGCGGCCTCGATCACGTGATAGGTCGGCCCGTAGCTGACAAAACTCCAATCGAAGGCCTCCTCGAAGAAGCGCCGAGTTTTCAGGCCGTCTTTCGACGGAAATTCGAGATAGTCGATCTGATAGGTCGCGGACATATTGGTCCTCCCGTTGTTCTCGCTTTGTTCTAGTCGAAAACGACGACTTAGGCAAGATCACTCTATCGAAAACAGACACAACAAAAAACCGCCGTCCGAAACCTATCGGACGGCGGTCGATATTGGCGGCAACGCCGATGCTTATTTCATCGTCGGCATGACGAACTCGGCACCATCCTTGATGCCGGACGGCCAACGGGCCGTGATCGTCTTGGTGCGCGTCCAGAACTTGATCGAGTCCGTGCCGTGCTGGTTGAGGTCGCCGAAGCTGGAAGCCTTCCAGCCGCCGAAGGAGTGGTAAGCGAGCGGAACCGGGATCGGAACGTTGACGCCGATCATGCCGATATTGATGCGCGAGGCGAAATCGCGGGCTGCATCGCCGTCGCGGGTGTAGATGGCAACGCCGTTGCCGTATTCGTGCTTCATCGGCAGCTCGAGAGCGTCCTCATAGTTCTTGGCGCGAACGACCGAGAGAACCGGTCCGAAGATCTCGGTCTTGTAGATATCCATATCCGGCGTGACGTGGTCGAACAGCGTGCCGCCGACGAAATATCCGTCTTCATAGCCCTGCAACTTGAAGCCACGGCCGTCGACGACCAGCTTGGCGCCTTCCTCGACACCGCGGTCGATCAGGCCGTTGACGCGGTTGTAAGCGTCCTTGGTGACGAGCGGGCCCATGTCGGCCTTGTCGTCGGTGTAGGGGCCGATGCGCAGGGATTCGATCTTCGGCACCAGCTTTTCGACGAGGCGGTTGGCCGTGTCTTCGCCGACCGGAACCGCAACGGAAACCGCCATGCAGCGCTCGCCGGCCGAGCCGTAACCGGCGCCCATCAGGGCGTTGACGGCCTGATCCATATCGGCGTCGGGCATGATGATCATGTGGTTCTTGGCGCCGCCGAAGCACTGGGCGCGCTTGCCGTTCATGGCAGCCGTGCCATAGACGTAGCGGGCGATCGGCGTTGAGCCGACGAAGGAAACGGCAGCAATATCCGGATCGGTCAGGATCGCGTCGACGGCAGCCTTGTCGCCATTGACGACATTGAGGATGCCGGCAGGCAGGCCGGCTTCGATCATGAGTTCGGCCAGGCGGATCGGCAGGGAGGGATCACGCTCGGACGGCTTCAGGATGAAAGCATTGCCGCAGGCGATCGCCGGTGCAAACATCCACATCGGGATCATGCCCGGGAAGTTGAACGGCGTGATGCCTGCGCCGACGCCAACAGGCTGACGGATGGAGTACATATCGATCGAAGGGCCAGCGCCTTCGGTGAATTCACCCTTCTGCAGATGCGGGATGCCGCAGACGAATTCGCAGACTTCGAGGCCGCGGATGATGTCGCCCTTGGAATCCTCAACCGTCTTGCCGTGCTCCGAGGAGAGGAGGACAGCCAGCTCATCCATGTTCTGGTTCAGAAGTTCAACGAACTTGAAGAAAACGCGGGCGCGGCGCTGCGGATTGGTGGCGGCCCATTTCGGCTGCGCGGCCTTGGCGTTCTCGACGGCAGCGCGAAGTTCCTCGACGCTTGCGAGCGCGACGGTCGCCTGGACTTCGCCGGTTGCCGGATTATAGACGTTGCTGGTGCGTCCGCTCTTGCCGGCGACCTGCTTGCCGCCGATGAAATGACCGATCTCACGCATGGATGTGCCTCCTCGTTTTCTTGGATGATGACAGGATGGCACTTCAATTTGCACAAATCAATGAGCTGTTATAAGCAACCGTTGTGCAAAAATTGAAGTCCTGGATGTGCAAATGGATTGGGACGATGTCCGCATGTTTCTCGCCGTGGCGCGCACCGGGCAAATCCTGGCCGCTTCGAAGCGGCTCGGTGTGAACCACGCCACCCTCTCCCGGCGGGTGACGACGCTCGAAGAGCGGCTGAAGACGCGGTTGCTCGTGCGCCGCACCAATGGCTGCGATCTGACGGCGGAAGGCGAGATCTTCCTGCATGCGGCGGAGCGCATGGAAACCGAAATGCTGCGTGCGCAGGCGAGCGTCGGCCATCTCGACAGCGCCATTACCGGAACTGTCCGCATCGGCGCTCCCGACGGCTTCGGGGTTTCCTTCCTTGCGCCGCGGCTCGGGCGGCTGATTGCGCGCTATCCGGAACTGCGCATCCAGCTCGTGCCCGTTCCCCGCTCCTTCTCGCTCTCGCAGCGCGAAGCCGATATCGCCATCACGCTGGAGCGCCCCGAGCAGGGTCGGCTGGTCTCGTCCAAGCTGACGGACTACACGCTCGGGCTTTATGCCTCGAAGGCCTATCTGGAACAGGCAGGACTGCCCGACAGCGTCGAAGCGCTAAAGCTGCATCCGCGCATCGGCTATGTCGAAGATCTCATTTTCACCGCCTCGCTGAATTTTTCAGGCGAGATCATGCGCAGCTGGGACGCAGCCTTCGAGATATCGACAGCCATCGGCCAGACGGAAGCGGTGCGCTCCGGCGCCGGCATCGGCATTCTGCACGATTATATCGCCCGACAGTTTCCGGAACTGACTCGCATCCTGCCCGATGTCTCCATCAAGCGCGCCTACTGGACCACCTATCACGAAAGCGCCCGCGACCTGGTACGCGTCCGCACCGTCGCGGATTTCCTGCAGGAGCTAGTAAGCGAAGAGCGGCGGATGTTTTTGTAATTACGGCGAGAACCACCGACACAGACTGTGGATGTTTCTCAGCTATCGTGCCCGCACTTGGTTCAACATAGTAGATGTGCATTGTGAGAATTCGATAGCAGTTTCAAGACCTTTCACGCGTCGGTCAAGGTCATCCGTGACGCCGAGCTCTATGGGCAACTGTATATCACCCTTTCCATTATTTTGATTGAACGCGACAACCAACTTTCTGCGCTTGATGGCATCCAGTAGAATTTCCCCGCTCGGCGACATTGGAAAAACAGCATCCAATCCACCGGGCGCTTCCGCTGGAGATGCCTTAACCAAACTTGCCAAATTGGTGTTGAATGTAGAATCAACAAGAAAAACTCTCGAGGGCCGTGATGGCCGCATCTTTCCGGTGGACTTGTTAATGGACAAGACAATCAACCGAATGAATGCACCAACATGCTTCTGAGGGCCTTCGCCGGCAAACATGCCGACCGATCCGCCGACTTTCAAATATTTATGTTCTGCGGTCGTCGTGTCCTCGATAATCCCGTCAAAGGCAATTTGGCATCCCATCAGCATGCCGTTAGCCATGACCGGCTCGCTCGATACATCGAGCTTTCCTGCCGTTTTCTCCAGAAACTTATCCATGTCAGTTGCTTCAGCCGACGACGAACACATCGCCAAGGCAATACCCATTATGCCCAACGTTCGAAACCGCATCCAATCCCCCTTGTTTGCGAAAAAGATGAGCTTTTTGCTCAAGCGTCACAAGAGGAAATAGCAAGCTTTTCGATTGCACAACCAGCATCACTCCAGCCCAGCCGAAAAGATCAGAATCATCAAGGTAAGAGTATAATCGCCTGTTTCGGCGGCTCCTCGTTCTCGTCCGGATTGGGGATGGGAATTTCGTCCGGCAGTCTATCCGGATCCGGCTCCTCGATCGGCGGCTTCGGCGTCCAGCCCGGCTCCGGTATCGGAGGCGACTCTGGGATCGGCTCGTTCGGTACGGACATGGCTCGCTCCTTTCGTCTCGTTGCGGATAGGAACAGAACGATGGACAGCCGGCACTGTTCCAAGCCAATTCCGGCATGAGGGCAAGATGGGCGGTCATTCGCCCTCGCCCACTCTCCCAAGTCGTCTGCGATGCTGGACAAAGAACGCGCGGGGCCTAGTATTTCCAGTAGGTATCAGGGAGCCAAAGCGATGAACGACAAAAAGCAGCAGAAGCTCGACGAGAAAGAGCGCAAGGAACAGGACGACTATCTGGAGGAAGCGCTGGAAGAGACCTTTCCGGCAAGCGACCCGATTTCACCCGGACGCGTGGCAAAGAAACCGGAAGACAAGAAATAACCGCTGCCCGCCAAGGGCGCACATACGGCTTTCGATAGGCTTTGGGAAAGAATGGTACGGTTGGGGGGTCTCGAACCTCCGACCTCAGGTGCCACAAACCTGCGCTCTAACCAACTGAGCTACAACCGCACATGCTCGCGTCGCCGCGAACGGGGGTGACATACGAGGACTTTGAAATTATTTCAAGTCCTATCTCCCCGCAATATGAAAAACCTGTGCAGATATCCAAACGACGACGCATCGCCGGATACCGATCGAGGTGTACAGATCCCTCGCTTACAGAGTGTTTCCTGAGGCATTCCGGGCGGAAAACCGCTCCGCGCCTTTCCTGGGAATGCTCCAACGAAAAGTCCCGCCCCAGGCTTTTGACCTCGGGCGGGGCATTCATGCCTTGGGAGGCTTACGGAAAGCAATTAGGCCTTGAAGGAGGACATTGCCTTTTCAGCAGCGTCCTTGGCCGGCTTTGCCAGCTTTTCAGCAACCTTCTTCGTGGTTTCCTGAATGGACTTGGCCTGCTCTACGGTAACTTCGGCCTGCTTGCGGATGAAAGCGGTCTGAAGTTCGAAAAGCTCGGCAACCGACTTGACGCGAAGCAGGGCTTCCATGTGCGCCAGCGAGCTTTCGGCATTGGTGCGCAGAACGTCGATGGCCTTGAGGCCGATCTCGACGGAACCAGCCTGTGCGGTCTGGACGGTTGCTTCAACCGTCTTGCCGGCTTCCTCGGTGGCGGTCTTCAGCTTGGCGAAGGCTTCCTTGGACTGCGTTGCGCCCTTTTCGGCGAAATCGCGGAAGGATTCGGAGAACTTGGACGGATCGAATGCAGCCGTTGAAAAAACGTCGTCTTTCTTTACAGTAGCCATGATTACGCTCCTATGCGGGTCCTCTCGGAGGCACCCTTCGTGAACCTGTGTGAGGCTTATATAATATAAAGTTTTGTGCAGTGCAACATATTTTTGCACCGCACAACGCGTTAACCTTTCCGGCCGAAAGATGGGGCCTTCGCTGGACCCGAATGCGGGTCGCGGTTATTAATAAACCGTTAAAACACGAGGGGCGGCTACGCCCGCAAAACAGGTTGGAATATGCCCGCAATTCAATATCCGTTCATTGACATTGCCGTGCATCCGCGCGTTCGGGAACGCTTTGCCCGTGGCGAGGCCATGGTCATGTTTTCGGCCGGGATGGATCGCGTGTTGTGGGCGAACGGCGCCGGCGCCAACCTGTTCGGCTATGACGTCATCTACGATTTCCTCGATCAAGGCCCGAAGGGCGGCGACGTTTCCTTCCGCCAGATCGAGTCGACGGCACGCGGCCTCAGCGCCATCGGCGAGCAGCGCACATTCCTCATCCGCATGGCCACCGGCTTCCAGCGTTCGGTCGTGAACGCAGCGGTCGAGCGCATCCGCATCCAGCAAGGCGAAGAGGCGATCCTGTTCTCCTCGCCTGTTTCATCCAAGCCTATGGCCGCTGCCGAATGCGCCAGGCGGATGATCGAAGGGTTCGACGACCCGGATACCCATATGGCCGTCATCGGCCGCGATGGCGAGATCGTCTCGGCATCCGAGCGTTTCCGCATGCTCGACATCACGCCGCAGACCGCGCGCATGCTGACAACCATGGCCGGCGCACAGCCGGACCGGCTGATCAAGCGGCCAATCCCCACCGGTCGCGGCTATCTGCCGGCCGCCATCGGTAAGCTGTCGGAAATCCCGGCGCTGCATCTGCTGTTCGTCGTCGAGACGGTCCTCGGCCATCTCGATCCGACTGAGGGCCCTGTGAGCCAGGCAGCGCCTGCCGCAGTCGAGCCGCAGGCGGAAGAAGCCCGGGCGGAACTCGAGGCGGCCGCAGCCGACGAACCGGCAAAGCCAGAAATTGCAGCTCCCTTCGGCGACGTCATCGATGCCGTCGCTCATATCGAAGAACTTGAGGAGACGCCAGAATATCGTGTCGACGAAGAGCAGGATGTGGCGCCGGTAACCGGCGACGCGGGCGAGCCTGTGGCCGCGCCGGCTTTGATGGACGATCATAGCGAAGCGGCCGCAGAGGCAATTGCACCCGTTGAGGAGCCGCAGACGGAAGTTCCAGTAGCGGACGAAGGGCATGGCGCGGATGCCGGCATTGAATCCGCCCAGGAACCAACACCCTCTGAAGACGCTCCTGCCGAAGGCAATTCCGCCGAAGGCTTCGTCTTCAAACGCAACGGTCGCGCCACTCGCTTCGTATGGAAGATCGACGCTACCGGACGTTTCAGCGAAGTGTCCCGCGAGTTTGCCGATGCTGTCGGACCGCATGCGGCGAAAATTGCAGGCAGCGCCTTCTCCGATGTCGCCGCGCGATTGAACCTCGATCCGGATGGCAAGATCGCCGAACTTCTCGCACGACGCGACACATGGTCGGGCCGGACCATTTACTGGCCGATCGAAGGTACGGGCCTGACGGTTCCTGTCGATCTGGCCGCCTTGCCGACCTATACCCGCAGCCGCGAATTCGACGGCTTCAGGGGCTTCGGCGTCGTCCGCCTGGCTGACGCTATCGAAGACCCGATGAAGCGCGGCCTGTCGCTGGATGCCGAGGAAGGTCACGATATCGACCCGGCGACCCAGGCCGCTGAAACCGAAGCAACCGCGCATGAGCAACCAGCTCCCGAACAGGAAGACGCCTCCACGAGCGCAAGCGACGAGCAGGTAATCGTGGAAAATGCTCCTGTCGTGAATGCGGAACCGCCTGCCTTGCGAATTGTCGAGACGCCGAACCGCCGGCAGACGGACAAGATCATCCGCCTGCATGAACATCGGACGCAGGCGCAGGCAAGCCTTTCGCTCAGCGAACAGGCGGCGTTCCGCGAGATCGCCCGACAGCTCGAGCCCTTCGGCAAGCGCACCGAAACGCCTGTCGAGCAGCCATCGGCCGAACCGGCCGAGAAGAATGCCGATATCGCTCCGGTAGCGAATGCGGCCGACGAAATTCTCTTCGATGCGACCGAAACGGCAATCGGAAACGATGAGGCCGACGCCCAGCAGGATAAGGTGGGCTCGACAAACAAGCCCGCCCCCTCCGAGACCGCTGCAAAACCTTCCGAGGTAGACGCTACGGCCGGCACGGAAACAGCGAGCGCCGCTTCCCGTCCCGAAACGGCTGATGCCTCCGCAGAGCCGGAAGAGGACTTCGATCCCCTCGACGTGCTGAACACCGCCATTCCGCCGCGCGTGAAGATGCGATCGGGGCTGTCGTCGGATATCGTCGATCAGCTGCCGCTCGCTGTCCTCATCCATGCCGGCGACCGGCTGATCCACGGCAACCCCGAATTCCTGCGGCTGACCGGCTATGAGAACCTGACGGATCTCGAGCAGGTTGGCGGGTTGGATGCGCTGCTGCAACGCAACGATCTGGAAGGCAAGACCGAACAACCGGGTACGATGATGGTCGTGCGCGCCGACGACGTATTGGTGCCGGTCACCGCGCGGCTGCAATCGATCCGCTGGGAAGACGGCACAGCCTTGATGCTGGCGCTGATGCCCGTGGAGAAAAGCGAGCAGCCTGCCCCGCCGGCGCAACCCGTGCCCGAGGAAGCTCGCCCCGAGCGCATCCTTGAAAAGGTCGGCAAGCTGCAGGTTGAGATCGAAGAACTGCGCTCGACGCTGGAAACAGCGACCGATGGGGTGATCATCGTCGGTCAGGACGGCGAGATCCGTTCGATGAACCGCTCGGCCAGCGCGCTTTTCAACTATGACGACCAGGAAATCCGCGGCAAGCCCTTCGTCATGCTGTTTGCGCATGAGAGCCAGAAGGCGGTGCTGGATTATCTCGGCGGCCTCGCCGGCCATGGCGTTGCCAGCGTGCTCAACGACGGTCGCGAAGTGATCGGCCGCGAAGCCTCCGGCGGCTTCCTGCCGCTATTCATGACCATGGGGCAGCTCAATTCCTCGAACGGCTACTGCGCCGTGATCCGCGACATCACGCAATGGAAGCGGACCGAAGAAGAGCTGCGCAACGCCAAGCGCGCCGCCGAAACCGCCAATGCTCACAAGACGGATTTTCTCGCCCGCGTGAGCCATGAAATCCGCACGCCGCTCAACGCCATTATCGGTTTCTCCGACATGATGGCTGGGGAACGCTTCGGACCGATCGGCCATTCGCGCTATGTCGAGTATGCGACCGATATCGGCCGCTCCGGCCGGCATGTGCTCGACATCGTCAACGACCTGCTCGATATCTCGAAGATCGAAGCCGGCGAGATGGATCTGGATTTCGCATCCGTCGGCCTCAACGAGGCGATTACGGAGGCCGTGTCGCTGGTGCAGCCGCAGGCCAACAGCCAGCGCGTTATCATTCGCACCGCGCTGTCGCAGGCCGTGCCGAATGTCGTTGCCGACCTGCGCTCGATCAAGCAGATCGCGCTCAACATCCTGTCGAACGCCATCCGCTTTACGCCATCAGGCGGCCAGATCGTTGTTTCCACATCCTATGAAAACAATGGCAGCGTCGTTCTGCGCATCCGGGATACCGGCGTCGGCATGACGCGCTCCGAACTCGAACAGGCAATGAAGCCCTTCCGGCAGGTCTCGACCAATTCCCGCAAGCGCGGCGACGGCACTGGTCTCGGTCTGCCGCTGACCAAGGCAATGGTCGATGCCAACCGCGCGACCTTTGCGATCAATTCATCGCCGAACGAGGGCACGCTGGTGGAAGTCACCTTCCCCTCGCCGCGGGTCCTGGCAAACTGAGAGCAGTCCGCGATGGCAGCGGATGCTGCCGTACGCTCGCTGTGGCGCCGCACCTGTCAGAACCAGAGATCGCGCACGCATTTTCCGTCGGAAGGAAGGTCTTCGAACGTGTCCAGGCCATCGAAGCGGTCGATGGGCAGGTCATAGACGAGATCCGGCGGCGCAAGCCGCAGATTGACCGCCATGCGACGTCTGCCATCCTTCTGAAGCCGCAAGCCGCGCCAACTCAAGACGCAGGCACAGGTTGGGCAGAACACGATTTCGAGTGACGGCTCCTTCTCGTCGGCGCGCGTGTAGGACGCAGTCGGCCCGCCAACTGAAATCCGCTCTCCCTCGTAGTCATAGGCCCATAAGGTGCCGTAGCGCCGGCAGAGCGTGCAGTTGCAGGCCGTGATCGAGCCTGGATCGCCGCTAAGGGTCCAACTTGTCTTGCCGCAATGGCATGAGCCGATCAGCATGGCCTGGCGTCCGATCCTCTCCCTGTCCGAAGACAATATTCTGCTATATCGGCGGAGTGTCTGCAATGACGCCCTTTCCCCGGCAATGCCCTGCGAGACGGACCTTCGCTGGACCTGCACCGAAGCCGTCAGGTCCATGCGCCATTCTATCCGATGGGGAGCGGGATCCCCATCGAACGTCTGTCGGCCGGCATACTCCTCGGAAGCAATACCGGTCATCCTGTTTAGGCGCGCTTGGGCAGCACCAGGTCGCCGACCGTATAGGTGTGAAATTCGCTCTTCGAAACGGTGTCCAGCTTCTGGAACTTTTCGACGAAATGCGGATCGGAAAAGAACTCGCCGACATTGCCGGCATCCTGGATCGCCTCGATATTGACGACGGTCTGGCCATCCGCGCTTTTCGCGAGGCTGCTCCAGAGGAAACCTTCTTTTCGCTCGGCGACATAGTGCACGACATCCTGAATGATGGCGAAAGCCTCCTCCTGCTTTCCAGGGTGAACGTGGATGACATTGACGATGAAGGTGGTGGGAGCGGGAGAACCCGCAAAGCTGGCAGTATGTTTCGTTTCCATGAGTATCTCCATCTGAAGCTCGGGCTGTTCAGCCGCGGCGGCCTCTGGATATCCGGCAGGAGATAGCGGATAAAGGAGCCTGTATTCTCAACATATCGGATAAAAATTCCAGAATAGGCAGAGATGGATAAGCTTGGAACGCTCGGCATCTTTATCCAGGTCGCCGAGGTCGGGAGTTTCGTCGCGGCCGGACATCGGCTCGGCATTTCAGGGTCCGCCGTTGGCAAAGCCATTGGCCGCCTCGAGGATGAACTGGGCGTGCGATTGTTCAATCGCTCGACCCGCAGCATGGCTCTGACGGAAGAAGGCAGCTTTTTCCTGGAGACGTGCCGGCGCATTCAATCGGAATATGAGGAAGCGCAGTCCAAGCTCTCCAGCTCGCATGCGGTGCCGCGCGGACAGCTTCGTGTGAGCCTTCCTCTGGCCGGCATGCTGCTGATGCCGACATTATCGGCCTTCATGACGGCCTATCCAGAGATCAATCTCGACCTCGATTTCACGGATCGTCTCGTCGATGTCATCGAGGAAGGGTTTGACGCCGTCATCCGCACCGGCGAGGTCAGGGACACCCGCCTGATGAGCCGCAAGCTCGGCACCTTCAAGCACAAGATCGTCGCCTCGCCGGACTATCTCAAGGCCCATGGCCATCCGCAGGTGCCGGGGGATCTGCTCCAGCATCGCTGCCTTCATCACCGCTTTGCAAATTCAGGAAAACTCGAACCTTGGCCTTTGATCCGCGGCGAAGGAGAGATGAAGCTCGACCTGCCGGTGACCACGGTTGCCAGCACGCTGGAGCCGCTGATCTATCTCGCGGAGCGCTCATTCGGAATAGCCTGTCTGCCTCCATTTGCCGTGGCATCCGAGATCGCGGAAGGAAAACTGATTTCGCTGCTGGGGGATCATCTGGCCGACACAGGAACCTTTCGCGTGCTCTGGCCCACCAATCGGTATCTATCTCCGAAGGTTCGCGCCTTTGTGGATTATATGGCCGCGAACCTCTTTGCCGAATGAAACGATACCGATAGCCGTTAAGATACGCGGGCTACCTTCGACCTAAGAAAATCCCGGTCTGTCGGCGACACGGTTTGCAACGGCAGCGTGAAGAACTGGTTCGGCCCGATGAATATCATCCAATAGGCCGGACGCTCCCAGATCTCCGTGAGCGTCGACCACGGGATCGTCGCCGCCCCCAAATCGGACGCGACAACAAGCGCTTCGTCACGCAACGTCAGCGTCGCGTCAGGAGTGCGCATCCTGCGGTACTTTCCCACCGTATTGCGATGGTGGGCAATCCACATCACCGCGATCATGGCCGGAGGAAGAAGGATAATAGCGAACATGATGGTCGCTACCCATCCGCGATCACCATTCCAAAGCAGCAGGGCGATCATTGCGACCTCTGCGACCCATAGACGTTTCTGCCCGACAATACCCCGCCTCCAGACAAAGGTCCGGACGGCATCGCGCACGATGTCTTCGGTATAAGCGACCTTGATGACGCTATTCTGCGCCATCTACTCGCCGCTTGCCGGACGATCATGGCCGGCGACAATCCCGGTCGAAACTACGGTCTCGAAATATTCGACCTTCAAATCGAAGGAGCGCAGAAGCTTCTGCGTGCTTGGCTTCACCACCGCATTATCGAAATCGCCTTTGCCGAAATGGCCGGCCGAAGCCATGTCGGTCCAAAAACTCATGACCACAAGCTCGTTATTTTCACCGCGCACCCTACGGGCGAGAGTGGCACCGAGATGACCGGGCAGCTCTGCCATTTCCACGAAGGTGGTCGTCTCTAGGTGCCGGGCATAGGCTGCCAGCACCTCGTCGGAGCCGGCAACGGCCCGCCAGGAACGAACGATCATGTCATCTCCCTATCCCGGCGCGCATTCATGAATCTCGTCGGCCGCCGCCTGATCGTGATCCTGATTTATGCATCACTTTCGATGTCCCGCAATCGCAATTGCTTGCCTATTGCAGGCTCGAACGCCGCGTCCGCCGGTGAAGTCGCCCGGCCTCCGGAGGGAAGCAGTCATTTTTCGGTCAATCTGGCTGATCGCGCCGGAGGGGCACGCCGCGCCCTCTTGCGAGCGCGGCGTTGAGATCATTCGCCCCGTGACTTCGCACCCTTGCGAGCAGCCCGTGAATTGGGTTTGCCGCCCTTGGGAGGGCCATCATTCTTGGTGAAGCTCGGCTTGCCTGGTTTCTTTACCCAGGGCTTCTTGTCGGAGCGCTCGGAAACGGCGCCTTCGCCGGCCTGTGTCCGCTCCGGTTTGCGATCGGATTTCCACTTCGGCTTGCCGCCCTCCTGCGGACGCGGGCCCTTGTCGGCGAAAGGCTTCTTTTTCTCGAAAGCCCCATCCCGCCGCGCCTGCGAAAAGTCCGGCGCGCCGGCCAGCGGCTTGACGCGGATGCCGCGCTCCAGCGTCTTGTCCGGACCGATGGCGGAGAGGAAGCGCTCGGCGCTTTCCTGCGAAAGCTCGACGAAGGTTTCCTCCGGCTGCATCTTGATCGCGCCGATGTCGCGCTTGGTCAGGTTGCCGTTGCGGCAGAGCATCGGGATCAGCCAGCGCGGCTCGGCATTCTGCTTGCGTCCCACGGAGAGCGACACCCAGACACCATCGGTGAAGTCGTTCCGTCCGCCGGACGCGCCATCGTCGCGGGGAGTGACCGGGAAATCATCCCGGCGAGGCTTTTTGCGCTCGCCTTCCGCCGGTACATCCTGCAAATCCTCGGGCGCGGAGTGGCCGGCGCGATACTGCCGCAGAAACGCAGCGGCAACCTGCTCGGCGCCGTGGCGCTCCAGCAGTTGCTGAACGATGGACTTTTCGTCTTCGGCGAGCGCGGCCGTGAAGACCGGATCGGCAAGAAGACGCTCGTCGTCACGCTGGCTCACCTCGTCGGCAGACGGCGGCTTTGCCCAGGTGGCGCGAATGCGGGCTGCTTCCAGCAGGCGCTCGGTGCGGCGGCGCGCGCTGAGCGGCACGATGAGGGCGCTGACGCCCTTGTTGCCGGCGCGACCGGTGCGGCCGCTGCGATGCAGCAGCGTGTCCGGATTGGTCGGCAAGTCCGCATGGACGACCAGCTCCAGGCCCGGCAGATCGATGCCGCGAGCCGCGACATCGGTTGCGATGCAGACGCGGGCACGGCCATCGCGCATGGCCTGAAGAGCGTGGGTGCGCTCGTTCTGGCTGAGTTCGCCCGACAGAGCGACGACAGAAAAGCCGCGATTGTTGAACCGTGCCGTCAGATGATTGACGGCAGCGCGTGTCGAGCAGAAGACGATGGCGTTGCGCGCCTCGTAATAGCGCAGCACGTTGATGATTGCGTTTTCCCGGTCGCTTGGGACGACGGTCAGAGCCCGATATTCAATATCGACATGCTGCTTGGCTTCGGAAGCGGTGGCGATGCGAACGGCATCGCGCTGATAGTTTTCAGCGAGCTTGGCGATGGAGCGCGGCACGGTCGCGGAGAACATCAAGGTGCGGCGCTCGGAGGGCGAGGCTTCCAGAATGAATTCCAGATCCTCGCGGAAGCCGAGATCGAGCATCTCGTCGGCCTCATCGAGCACGACTGCGCGCAATTGCGAGATATCGAGCGAGTTGCGACGGATGTGATCGCAGAGACGGCCAGGCGTGCCGACGACGATGTGGGCGCCACGTTCGAGCGTGCGCCGTTCCGTGCGCATGTCCATGCCGCCGACGCAGGACGCGATCGTTGCGCCAGTCAGGCCATAGAGCCATTCCAGCTCGCGCTGCACCTGAAGCGCCAGTTCGCGGGTGGGCGCGATCGCCAGGGCCAGAGGTGCACCGGCCGGGCCGAAGCGTTCCGAACCATCGAGCAGGCCAGGCGCCAGCGCCAGGCCGAAGGCAACCGTCTTGCCCGAGCCGGTCTGCGCCGAGACGAGAGCATCCTTGCCCGCAAGGCCAGGATCGAGCATGGCTTTCTGTACCGGCGTCAGCGTTTCATAACCGCGCTTCGCCAAAGCCTGGGCAATCGCAGGAACGATGCCTTCGAATTCAGTCATAATCTGTCTTTCGGAATTCTTCGCTCACCAAAAGGCAGCGATCATCGTGGCCCGCACGTCGCAGGCCTCTTCTTCAGGCCTGCACATACTTGGTCGGCAGGCCAATGTACAGAGCGGCGGTGTATTTGCGTGCAATCTAACGAAAAAAAGGCAGCGAAACGCGCTGCCTTCAAGAATGTTGCTGTCTAAAGAAAGCTCGAGTCGGTGAACTTCATGTTTCGGGAGCCGGGATAAGCTCCAATCCGCTGCCAATCTATGCGAACGGTCTCAAGTTGGCCTTTACCTTTGACCAAGCTTTCTTAACGCGGGGTTACCAAACGATGGTCAGCGTTTGCCCCTCAGTTTTAAGGTCCGCCTTAACTTTTAAGTTCGTCCAGCCCAGCGAAGAGATCGAGCGCCTCCGGATTGGCCAGCGCTTCCTTGTTTTTGACAGGGCGCCCATGCACGACGTCGCGCACCGCAAGCTCGACGATCTTGCCGGACTTCGTGCGCGGGATATCGGCGACCGCGATGATCTTGGCCGGCACATGGCGCGGCGAAGCGCCGGTGCGGATGCGGGTCTTCATCGTCTTGACCAGATCCTCCGTCAGCGCTGCGCCGGGAGCGAGCCGGACGAACAGTACGACGCGAACGTCGTCATCCCAATCCTGGCCGATGCATAGCGCCTCAAGAACTTCAGGGATCTGCTCGACCTGATTGTAGATCTCGGCCGTGCCGATGCGCACGCCACCCGGATTGAGCGTTGCGTCGGAGCGACCGTGGATGACGAGGCCGCCATGGTCAGTCCACTCGGCGAAATCGCCGTGGCACCAGATATTGTCGAAGCGCTCGAAATAGGCGGCGCGATATTTGGCACGCTCCGGATCGTTCCAGAACATGATCGGCATCGAGGGGAAGGCCCTGGTGCAGACAAGCTCGCCCTTTTCGCCGCGCACCGGCTTGCCTTCATCGTTCCAGACATCGACGGCAAGGCCAAGGCCAGGTCCCTGGATCTCGCCACGCCAGACCGGCTGCAGCGGATTGCCAAGCACGAAGCAGGAGACGATATCGGTCCCGCCCGAGATCGAAGCGAGCTGGATATCGTCCTTGATACCTTCATAGACGAAGGTGAAGCCCTCCGGCGACAGCGGCGAGCCGGTGGAGGTCATCAGTCGCAGGCTCGAAAGATCATGCGATGTCTTCGGCGTGAGGCCGCTCTTGTGCACGGCGTCGATATACTTGGCGGAGGTGCCGAACACCGCGAATTTCTCTTCCTGCGCATAGTCGAAGAGGATGTTGCCGCTGGGAGCGAAGGGCGATCCGTCGTAGAGGCAAAGCGTCGCGCCGGCGGCAAGGCCCGTCACCAGCCAGTTCCACATCATCCAGCCGCAAGTGGTGAAATAGAAGACCTTTTCGCCCGGAACGACGCTGCAATGCAGGCGGTGTTCCTTGATCAGTTGCAGCAATGCGCCGCCCGTCGAATGCACGATGCATTTGGGAATACCCGTCGTGCCGGAGGAAAACAGGATAAACAACGGGTGGGAGAACGGCACGGCCACGAATTCGACGGCCTTCGCTTCGAACGGCGCGATAAAATCGCCCAGGGTCTTGGCGCCCGGCGTTGCCGTGACCACGGCATCGGCGCTGCCGGCATAGGGCACGACCAGGGTCGGCGCCTTCAGGCGCTGCGCAATGGCGCTGACCTTTGCCGTGACATCCTGCAGCTTGCCGCCATACCAATAGCCGCTGCAGACGATGAACAGCTTCGGCTCGATCTGACCGAAACGATCCATGACGCCCTGTTCGCCGAAATCCGGAGAACAGGAGGACCAGATGGCGCCGATCGAGACGGCTGCCAGCATGCACGCAATGGTTTCCGGCATGTTCGGCATCATCGCCGCGACGCGGTCGCCCTTGCCGATACCCTCAGCCCGATAGGCCTGCTGCAGGCGTGATACCGTCGCCGCCAGCCGATCCCACGACCAGCGATCCCGGACCTTATCCTCGCCCCAGAAAACCAGCGCATCGCCCTCGCCGCTTTGCGACAGCAGGTTCTCGGCGAAATTCAGTTGTGCATCCGGGAAGAAGCGGGTCTCCAGCATGACATCGCCGTTGATCAGCGCCCGCTCGCCGCGATCGCCCTTGACGCCGCAAAAATCCCAGACCGCTGTCCAGAAGTCTCCCCGCTCGGCGATCGACCAGGCGTGAAGGCCGGGAAAATCCTCTAGAGACAGGCCAAAGCGGCGGTTGCACTCCTCCATGAAGGCAAACATCGGGCTCTGGCGGCGCGAAACTTCCGATGGTGTCCAGAGCGGCTGCTGATCCTGCATATTACTCTCCCCGGTTTTTTACTCTATATAGCAATGCTGCAGCGCATTATAAAGTCACGCTATCACAGGCGTTTCCGCCGCGTGATGTTTGCATCGGCTAAACATTTCCTATATCCGGCAAGCATAGGCAGATCGTCCCAATCAGTTTGAGAGTCTCCACGGGATATGAGAGCGTCACGAAACAATAGGTGGTGGTTGACGATGCGATCGGTCTCGCGGTGGTTGCCTACCGTTGTCCGGACTACCGGCATCGTTCTTCTCACTCTCCTCATCGTCTTTGCCGTTTTCAGAGCGACCGCACCCTTCCTGATCTCCAGCGGGCTCGTCCGCTCCGGTATCGAAAAGGCGCTTTCGGACTGGACGGGATACAGGGCGCAGATCGAGGGCGACCCGACACTGGAATTCTGGCCGACGCCGCGCGTGACCCTCAACCAAGTCACCATCCGCGAACCGGCCAAGAACGGCAAGGTGCTGGGGCATGTCGACAGCCTCTCTGCGGACTTCTCGCTGTTCTCTGCTATTCGCGGGCATGCTCACTTCCACGAGTTCCACTTCTATCGCCCTGTGCTCTATATTCGCCGTGACGAGAACGGCCTGATCGACTGGACCAACGAGGGCCGCCTGTCGAAAGCGATCGAACAGGTCGAAACCTCCTCCGACCAGAACGCGCCAATGCGGAAGGATCAGGACGCCGCCATCGGCATGCTGACCATCGAAGACGGCAGCGTCGAGATGACGGATGATCGCAGCGGCAATATTTACAGAATGACAGGCGTCAATGCCGACATTTCCTGGCCACGGCTCTCCCGCGGAATGACGGCCGTCATCCTCGCCCGCTTCAACGACCAGGACATCAAGCTCAACTTCGCATCGGAACAGCCGCTGCTTTTCTTTGCCGGCAAGAGCGTCGACGCCAAGACGAGCTTCTCGTCGCCAATGATCAGCTGGACCTATAACGGGGCCATCGGCCTATCGGACTTGTCGACACTCTCGGGCAACTTGCAGCTAAGCGTGCCGGATGTTCCGTCCTTCCTGGCCTGGAGCGGCCAGCGCCTGCCTGCGGCCGACGCTCTCAAGAACGTCTCGCTCAACGCCGATGTCGCTGCGGTCGAGAAGAGCCTGCGCTTCAACAACCTCAGCTTCAAGGTCAATGATTCAGCGGCCTCCGGCATCATGGACCTGAGCTACACAGCGGCAGGAAAGCCGAAAATTTCAGGCACGCTCGCCTTCGACCAGATGAACCTCAATCCGTTCCTGGCCGCCTTTTCGATGCGCCTTGCCGCGGAGACCGCCATCAATGCGCTTCTGAACGGCAATCCGCTGCAACGCCTCGACCTTGACCTGCGGCTTTCTTCCAACAAGGCCGCACTCGGTCCCTTCCAGTTCGACAATATCGGCGCTAGTTTGCTGGTGGCAGGCGGCAAGGCGAAATTCGACATCGGCGACAGCGGCTTCGAGGGCGGATCGCTGACCGCGCATCTGGAGGTCGCTCCGGGTGATTTCGATGGCGGCGGCAAACTGCAGATATCGATCCGCAACGCGGATTTCGGCGGACTCTTCACCCGGCTCAAGCTGCCGGGGCCGCTGCCGCTGACCACGACCGGTTCTCTCGATCTGGCGCTCAGCACGACCAAGCCGATCTGGGTCGCCACGTTGAGCGACGTTGCCGGTCAGATGCACTTTACCTCATCGGCGGGATCCTTCCGCGAACTCGACCTCTCGTCGTTCAGGTCCCTGGCGGCCGATAAAGCCTTCTTCCGCATGGGCGACGTTGCCGACGCGTCCTTCGACTTCGACAGTGTCAAAGTCGATGCGACCTTTGCCAAGGGCTCTGCCGAAGTTCAGAACGCGACGATCGCCGGCCGCAATGAGACCATCACCTTGAACGGAGTTGTTCCGTTCCGCACCAACGGGCTGGCTCTGTCGGGTGCGCTCGAGGCGACGTCGCCCACCGATGCGGACGAGTTGCCGATGCTGCCCTTCTTTCTCGGTGGCAGCTGGCCGAATCCCGTGGTTTCGCCGGTGACGACATTGCTGCAAAAGCCGCAACAGCCCTCGCAGCAATAGCTCTTCTTTTCAGTCGGCGCGACCGCTGGTCATCGTCCTGCGGCAGCAGCCTGCTCGTCCCTCTGACGCTGCACTTCGCGACGTTTGGTCATGATCGAGGCGCAGATGACGCCGGTGGCGACGACACCGATCAGAATGGTACAGACGGCATTGATCTCGGGCGTTACGCCAAGCTTGACCTGGCTGTAGATCAGCATCGGCAGCGTCTTGGCGCCGGCGCCGGATGAAAAGGTGGCAATGACCAGATCATCGAGCGAAAGCGTGAGGGCCAGAACCCAGCCCGAAAACACCGCTGGTGCGATGATCGGCAGCGTCACTTCGAAGAAGGTGCGCACGGGCGTCGCGCCGAGATCCATCGCCGCCTCCTCGATCGAGCGGTCGAAGGTCATGAGGCGCGACTGCACGACGACGGCGACGAAGCACATGGTCAGCGTCGTATGCGCCATCACGATCGTCCAGAAACCGCGATCGACACCCGACGTGACGAAGAGCAGCAGCAGCGACAGGCCTGTGATGACATCAGGCATGACCAGCGGTGCATAGATCATGCCGGAAAACAGGATGCGGCCGCGGAAGCGCGTGTAGCGCACCAGCGTCAGCGCCGCCAGCGTGCCGAGCACGGTCGCGATCGTTGCCGACAGCAGCGCGATGCGCACCGTCAGCCAGGCGGCGCTCAGCATCGTGTCGTTGCTGAAGAGGTGCACATACCATTGCGTCGAGAAACCGCCCCAGACCGTGACCAGACGAGAGGCGTTGAAAGAATAGATGACCAGCAGCAGGATCGGCAGATAGAGGAAGGCCAGACCGAGCGTGACGGAAACAATGTTGAAACGAGACCAGCGGATCATCTCTTATCTCCCCTTCTCGTCGGCCTTGGCCTGGAAATGCTGGAAGAAGACGATGGGCACCACCAGCACCAGAAGCAGGATGGTTGCCACCGCCGAGGCCAGCGGCCAGTCGGTATTGCTGTAGAATTCGGTCCAGAGCACCTTGCCGATCATCAGGGTTTCCGAGCCGCCGAGAAGGTCGGGAATGACGAACTCGCCGACGGCGGGAATGAAGACCAGCATGCAGCCGGCGATGACGCCTGGAAGGGAAAGCGGGAAGGTCACGCGCCAGAAGGCACCGATCGGCGTGCAGCCGAGATCCTGCGCCGCCTCGATCAGCGTGCCGTCCATCTTTTCCAGTGCCGAATAGAGCGGCAGCACCATGAAGGGCAGATAGGAATAGACCATGCCGATGTAGACGGCGGTATTGGTGTTGAGGATGACGAGCGGCTCGTGGATGATGCCGAGCGCCAACAGCAACTGGTTCAGGAGACCGGTCGTGCTGAGGATCGACATCCAGGAATAGACGCGGATGAGGAAGCTCGTCCAGAATGGCAGGATGACCAGCATCAGCAGCGTCGGCCGGATCGTGCGCGGCGCCTGCGCCATGCCATAGGCGATGGGATAGGCGATGATCAGCGTCAGCAGGGTCGATATGCCGGCGATCTGGAGGCTCTGAATGTACGCATTCATATAGAGCGGATCGCCCGTCAACCACACATAGTTGTCGAACGACATGGTCTGGAACTTGTCCCACCAGTCGCTGAAACTATCCGCCCAGGCGAAGGACGGATCGTAAGGCGGAACGGACAGCGCCTTCGTCGACAGCGAGATGCGGAAGACGATGAGGAAGGGCGCCAGAAAGAAGATCAGCAACCAGGCATAGGGAACGATGATGACGAGGCGCTGATAGATGGAAGAGCCGATCGCTTTCATGATCAATCCTTCAGCAGCACGCCGGCATTTTCGTCGAAGGACACCCAGACGTTCTGGTCGTAGGCGAAAGGTTCTTCCACTGCGCGAACGGCATTCAGCGAGGAGGCCTTGAGTACCTGTCCGCTCTTCAGCTTCACATGGAAGACGGTCATATCGCCGAGATAGGCGATATCCCAGATCTCGCCTTCGGTGGCATTGACGGAGGCGTTGGCGGGCGGTCGCGGCGTGACCCGCAGCTTTTCCGGCCGGATGGCGATGCTGGCGCGGCTTCCCTCGCTCGGCGCATCGTTGGTCGCCGCACGCAGGGTGAAAGCGGAATCGACAGCGATCTCGACAATGCCCGAGCGCGCGGAGGTGATGTTGCCGTCCAATATGTTCACATCGCCGATGAAATCGGCGACGAAACGGCAATTGGGCGCCTCGTAGATTTCGGCAGGCGTCGCCACCTGAACCACCTTGCCATGGCTCATGACCGCAATGCGATCCGCCATGGTCATGGCTTCCTCCTGGTCGTGGGTGACAACGACGAAGGTGAGGCCGAGGCTCTGCTGCAGATCCATGAGTTCGAACTGCGTCTCTTCGCGCAGCTTCTTGTCGAGCGCGCCAAGGGGTTCGTCGAGCAGCAGCACCTTCGGCTGTTTTGCAAGCGAGCGGGCGAGCGCCACACGCTGACGCTGGCCACCGGAAAGCTGGTTGGGCTTGCGCCGGGCGAACTGTTCCAGCTTGACGAGCTTCAGCATCTGGGCAACGCGGTCATTGATTTCAGCCTTCGGCATGCCATCCTGCCGCAAACCGAAGGCGATGTTCTTTTCCACCGACATGTGCGGGAACAGCGCATAGGACTGGAACATCATGTTGACGGGGCGGCGGTAGGGCGGCGTGCCGGCCAGGTTCTGGCCATCTAGGATGATTTCGCCCGTCGTCGGCTGCTCGAAACCCGCCAGCATGCGCAGCAGCGTGGACTTGCCGCAGCCCGAAGCGCCGAGGAGAGCGAAGAATTCACGATTGTAGATATCCAGGGAGAGATCGTCGACAGCGATGAAATCGCCGAACTTCTTCGTCACGTTCTTGAAGGAAATGTACGGCTTGGCCGAAGGATCGGTCCAAGGAGCAAAGGAACGCCGGATATTACCGAGTGACTTCATCATCTATCCCCAAATGGACGCCCATGCGGGCTTTCCTGGAGCATTTCCGCCATTCTGCGATTTACGGAAACGCTCTGTCTTTTTGTTTGTTTACGCACACCGAACGGAAAACCGCTGCGCACTTTTTCCTCGAAAAGCCTGGTCTCTTGAAAATATCGAGGCACCGGCTCTCCCCTTGCCGGCGCGCTCGTCACTCTCAGGCCATCTTCTTAAGGAAAGGCCCGGACGTTGCCGTCCGGGCCGTTTGAAGTTATTGGCCAGTGGTAACCTTCGTCCACAGGCGCGTTGCCAGTCGCTGCGTTTTCGAGTCCCAGGGCGTGAGCGTGAACAGCTTTTCGCGGACCTCGTCGGTCGGATAGACGGCCGGATCGTTGAGCACGTCCTTGCTGACGAACTGCTGCGATGCCTTGTTGCCGTTGGCGTAGGTAACGAAGTCACTCGCCTTGGCGATCACTTCCGGCCTCATGATATAGTTGAGGAAGATATGCGCCTCGGCAACATGCGGCGCATCGGCCGGGATTGCCATGACGTCGAACCACATCTGCGCACCCTTCTTGGGGATCGAATAGCCGATGTTGACGCCGTTCTTGGCTTCGCTTGCACGGTTGCGTGCCTGCAGCACGTCGCCGGAATAGCCAAACGCGATGCAGATGTCGCCGTTGGCAAGCGCATTGATATATTCAGAGGAATGGAACTTGCGAACGAAGGGACGGATAGAGGTCAGCAGGTCCTCGGCCTTCTTGAAATCTTCCTGCTTCGTCGAATTCGGATCGAGACCCAGATAGCGCAAGGCGGCCGGAATGACGTCCGTCGAAGAGTCCAGCATATAGATGCCGCAGTCCTTGAACTTGGCGGCAAGCTTGGGGTCAAAGATGACATTGATGTCTGGCGCTTCGTCGGAGCCGAGAATCTGCTTCACCTTGTCGACATTGTAGCCAACGCCGCTGGTGCCCCACATATAGTCGATCGCGTACTGGTTGCCTGGATCATAGGTGGCGATGCGCTGCTGCACCGTATCCCACATGTTGGAGAGGTTCGACAGCTTCGACTTGTCGAGTTTCTGGAAGACGCCGGCCTTGATCTGGCGTTGCAGAAAATAGGCCGTCGGAACGACGATGTCATAACCGGTCTTGCCGGCCAGAAGCTTGGTTTCTAGAGTTTCGTTCTGGTCGAAGGTGTCGTAGACGACCTTGATGCCGGTTTCCTTGGTGAAATCCGACAGGATCGAATTATCGATATAATCCGACCAGTTGTAGATATTGACGACCTTGTCTTCTGCCTGGGCGACCGTTGCCAGCGAAACGACCGTGAAAGCCGTTGCTGCAAGCTTGGCGAACATGGACTTCATAATCTCTCCTGATTCGTTCAAGGGTATCGTGGCGACACCCAACCCTCTGTTTTTCCCGTTAGACTAGAAAGGAAATCGGAAGGCGACAAGCGGAAAAGCGTGCCCCCCACCTCTTTCACGGATTTGCCGGCCTGCGCGGTGAGAACGGCGAATGGTCAGGGATGGCTTGCCCAACAGAGGCTTATGCGTAGGTCGGGCGTTTGCCGGCAAACAACTCGGAGTGACTTTTCAACAGCCGCGCCATGCGGTCGACGACGGTGCGGATTTCCCTGCGATGACGATCGGCATTGTTCATGACGATCCATTGCTGATGACGCAGCGAAGCGATCTCCTCGCCGGCTCGCTCCAGCCTCGGCTCTTGGTCGCCAACGAAACAGGGCAGAACCGCAATGCCCGATCCCGCAAGCATCAGATCGTGCAGCGAACGGGGCCGGCTGACCGTAAAGGCAATCTCGTCGCGCTTGTTTTGATGCGGCCAGCGCAGATAGGCCGAGATCGCCTCCTCCTCCGCGACCGCGATCCAGCGTTGCGGCCCGGCAAAGCGCATGTTGCGGGCCTGATAGGCGGCATAGGCCACGTCGCCGGTCTTGATGGCGGCAAGATTGCTTTCCTCCGGCTCGAAGGCGCGGATGCCGATGTCGCTTTCGCGGTGAGCGAGGCTGGCACGGCGCTCACCCAGATGCAGATCGATGCGAAACCCGTCGCGCTCCGAGCAGATGGAAGGCATATTCTGGCTGAGCAGCCATCCAACCCAGGTGCCGGCTGCGATACGGACGATCGCGCCGCCCTGCGCATCGCGTTGCCAGCTATCCACCTTGCGGGCGGCCGCCTCCATTTCCAGCAACTGGTCGAACAGCGCCTGACCGTCGCCGGTCAGTGTATAGCCGGCCTGGCTGCGCTCGAACAACGGACGGCCGATCTGCCCCTCCAGCTCCAGCATCCGCCGCCCGATGGTAGCGGCACTGAGACCGCTCGAAGCGACGGCCCCCGTCAACCCGCCACCGCGGGCGACATCGAGGAAAAGTTGATAGGAATCCCAGCCGGTGTTTTTCATGAGTGAAAAACATAGGGCGAAAACGGATGTTTATAAAGTAAATTCGTGTGTGTAGTTGAAGGGATGCCTCACAACATGGAGATGTCTCATGATGGACAGCATCGCTTTGGCCAAGGCCATCGAACTGCAACTTGAAGCGCGCGAAGAACAATGGCGTACGAATGAAGAGCTATTTTACCGCGACTATAGCCTGGACCCTCCAGCCCTCGTCATTTGGGCCGGACAGCTGATCACAAGCTTGGGCGCCCTGCTTGCTGGAATGAGAAAGGCGGACCGGGGAGATATCCACCGATCCGCCTGTGATGACTGCTATGACAAGCGCTGCGATCAGGCAGCTTCCTGCCGCGCGTAGCCGCTGCTGTAGCCTGCCTCGATCCTGAACTGCTGAATGAGGTGCAGCAGTGCGTCGGCTTCGCTGGCCAGCTCGCGGCTGGCCGCCGTGGTCTCTTCAACCATTCCGGCATTCTGCTGGGTCATCTGATCCATGTGGTTGACCGACGCGTTGACTTCCTGCAACGCGCTCGCCTGGTCATGGCTGGCGCGGGCAATGCCTTCCACATGCTGACTGATGGTGACGATCTGGCTGCTGATCTGCGCCAGGACGGCACCGGCCTCCTGTACGAACTGCGAGCCGGAATTGACCTCCTGGGTCGACTTGTTGATGAGGCCCTTGATCTCCTTGGCGGCGGCGGCAGAACGTTGCGCGAGTTCACGCACCTCCATGGCGACAACGGCAAAACCCTTGCCGGCCTCGCCTGCGCGAGCCGCCTCGATGCCGGCGTTGAGCGCCAGCAGATTGGTCTGGAAGGCGATCTCGTCAATGACGCCGATGATCTGCTCGATCTTATGGGAGGCGTCCTCGATGCGCGTCATCGCATCGATGGCGTTGCCGACCACGACGGAGCTGTCGTCGGCACTGCGCTTGGCTTCGCGCACGATGCTGTCAGCATCCTTGGCACGCTCGGCCGAGGAGCGAACCGTGACGGTGATCTCGTCGACAGCCGCTGCGGTCTGCTCGAGCGAAGCGGCCTGCTGCTCGGTGCGCTTCGACAGGTCTTCGGCGGAAGCAGCCATCTGGTTGCCGTTGCTCTGGATCCTCTCGACGTTGCTGCGCACCTGGCTCAAGGTCTCCTGCAGGCGGGCGAGCGAGCTGTTGAAGTCCTGACGCAGCTGCTCGAGACGGCCGATGAACGGCGTTTCGATCGTGGCCGAGATATCGCCCTGCGCGAGGCGTTCGAGACCGGCGGCAAGCTCGCTGACCGCAAAATCGATCTGCCGGTCAAGCTCGCGCTTTTCGGTGTCGTTGCGCTGGCGCTCGTGTTCGGCGGCTGCCCGTTCTTCGTCGCTTTGTTCCTCGATGCGGATCTTCGAGATGGCATTTTCCTTGAAGATGCCAAGCGCGCGAGCCATATCGCCGATTTCGTCATGACGCTGCTCGCCGGAGATCGAAGTCTCCAGCATGCCATCGGCGATGCGGCGCATGGCGGCGGTGATCTGGCCGATCGGGCGCTGCAAGGTCAGAACCAGCGCAATGCCGCCGGCAACCGAGAGAATGATGCCGAGAGCGGTTGCCAGGATGGAGATGTAGTTCGCCTGGTCGCGTTCGGTGCCGGCGCTCTGCTTCTGCGTCTCGGCAAATGCGGTAAGCTGACCCCAGACCTGATCGAGTTGCTGGCGGGCACCGGCATATTCGCCGATCCGCTGCGTAATGATGTCGACGAGCTTCACCGCGGCACCGTCCATCGACTGGATCGCCGGGCGGATGGCTGCATCGATATCGCCGGCGAAATCCATGCTTTGGGCGCTCTGGTTCAGCGTATCGATATCGCCGTTAAGTTTGGAGATTTCCTGCCGCAGGCGGATGAGGTTGTCCTTGTTGGTGTTGGCATTGAATTCCGCCAGGACGAGCTGCAGCGAATAGATCGAATCCTGCAGACGGCGGGTATCCTGGAGGATCGAATTGGTCTGCGCGACGCGGGCATCGAGCGATACGAAGGTCGTGGTCGCCTGACGCATCATCTGCGTTGCCGTCAGCTGCGTGTAGGTCGAGGTCTGACGGAAGCGCGACAGGAGGCGGCCGACATTGGCGACGCTGTCGTCGGTCGGCGCATCGGCGCTTTCGGTGGCAGCCGTCAGATCCTTGATCGTGCTGACCAACGACTGCACGACAGCCTTCTGGTTCTGCGGCAGGGCGAGATCGATGGCGCGCTGCGCCTTGTTCAGATCCGTCAGCCGGTCCTTCAGAAGCTTCATCTTGTCGGCCGGTGTCGCGGCCTTGTTGAAATCTTCCGCCACGGAGACAAGCAGGTCGCCGCCCTTCAGCAGGCGGTCGGCGGAGCGCAGCGTCGAGGTCGCGTCGGCCTGATCCTGTCGCACCTGATCCTCAAGCTGCTGGCTGTTGAAATTGACGTTGAAGCGGGCGCTGATCAGCGCTTTCTGTGCGTCGTCGATCGTCTTGCGAAGCGCGAGTTCCTGCTCGTGGAGCGTCCACAATCTTCCGACGAGGTTGGCCATGTCGGCGGTCTTGGTAATCGCTTCGTTCAGGTTGTCGCGGCCGTCCGCTTCCTGGCCGAGTTGGCCGAGCGTCGAATTGAGCACGCCCTGCTGGGACTTGATGTCTCCATAAAGCTTGTCGCGCTGCTGCGTGTTGGTGATGCGCAGGAAGTCGTCCATCGAACCATAGAGGTTCTTGAAGCCGGTCAGCGATTGCAGCACGCTGTTGGAGATCTCCATCCGACCCTGCAGAAGCCCGGAAGCGTAGAGCCCGGTGAGGCCGACGGCGGAAATGCTGATGACGAACGGCAGGACGAATATGAGAACCTTCGTCTTGATCTTGAAGCGCGATAGTATCTTATCAATGAACATATTGGCCCTAACCTCTCACACACCGCTCCCCATCGGCGCCGCCTCGGCGCTGACCGGATGTATAACCATCGTTCTTGAAATATTCGCAGGCGGGGTTCCCGGGTAATAGCGGGATGCAATCATTGCTTCGGCTCTAACTTGCAGTAGAGCTCGCCCCATGAAATCGCCGCGAATTGTGGGTGCGATTAATTAATTTTCAGATAAGGGGACCGGCGCAGGTTGCATCGCTCGAAAAAACATCCGCAATGGTTGGTACCATCGGTGTTTCGTGCCGAGGAAAACCGTCGCTGAGCGACGGCTGCAGTGTGTCTTGAGCGGCTCTATTAGAAGCCGCGTACTGCCAGCAGGGCAATGCAGGCAGCGGTAATGCCGGTCGCCAGCATCAGAAGTCTTGCTGCCACGAGCTTGGCATTATCCCGAGTCTGAGCGATTGCAATGGCACGAGCACGACGCTTTGTTCTGTTCATGAGCATATTCCCATTTTCGCACTGACACGATAACCAGCAAAAGGTACTTTCGGCAACTGCCAATGTATTCAACAAAGATGTAGGAAAGAAAAACGCGAGTACCAGAGGTGTGTTCCATTTTGTCACAATTGCGACAACACCTTGAAATGGAAGCTCAAACCGCCTCGCCGGCAACATGGCCCGATGCCCAGGCCCATTGGAAGTTGTAGCCGCCGAGCCAGCCTGTGACATCGACGCATTCGCCGATGAAGAAAAGGCCCGGAACGGTTTTTGCCTGCATCGTCCGGGAATCGAGGCAGCCGGTGTCGATACCGCCAAGGGTCACTTCGGCCGTTCGATAACCTTCCGAACCGGATGGCTTGACGGACCAGGACTGGATGGCTGATGCAAGCTGCTGCAGGCGTTTGTCGGATTGGTCGGCCATATTGCCGGCCACGCCTTCGTTCTCGACGAAGTGCTGCGCCAGCCGTTTTGGCAAGATCTCCGCAAGGGCCGTTTGCGCCGACTGCCGGCCATTGGCTTGCTTGGCATTCCTGAGAAGTCCGAAGACATCGATGTCGGGTTCAATGACGACGGTGATATCCTCGCCCTCCCGCCAATATGAAGAGATCTGCAGGATCGCGGGACCGCTGAGGCCGCGATGAGTGAAGAGCAACGCTTCGCGGAACGCCGTCTTGCCGTGGCGAATTTCGGCGGGCGCCGCAATACCCGACAGAGGCGCCAGGCGTTGAAGCAGTTGCGGATCGAGGGTCAGCGGGACAAGCCCCGGCCGGGTCTCGACGACGGGCAAGCCAAACTGCTCGGCGATACGATAGGCAAAGCCTGTTGCGCCCATCTTTGGAATCGACTTGCCACCGGTCGCGATGACGAGTGACGAGGCCTCGAAGGCCCCTTCGGACGTTTGGATGCGAAAGCCGCCAGCCGATTGCTCGATCCCGCCGATGTCGGTGCGCAACCACAGCTCCGCGCCGGCCGCGCGCATCTCGTCGGTCAGCATGCGGATGATGTCCTTGGCGCTGCTGTCGCAGAAGAGCTGACCGAGCGTTTTCTCATGCCAGGCGATGCCATGGCGCTCTACCATGACGAGAAAGTCCTGAGGCGTGAAGCGGGCAAGCGCCGATTTGGCGAAATGCGGATTGGCGGACAGGAAATTCTTCGGGCCGGCATGGATATTGGTGAAATTGCAGCGGCCGCCGCCGGAAATGCGGATCTTGTCCCCGGGCGCCGCGGCGTGATCCAGCACGGCGACAGACCGCCCGCGCTGGCCGGCGCGAATGGCGCACATCATACCTGCCGCGCCCGCGCCGAGGACGATCACATCATATCTGCCTGCCACTCTTGAGCCCTTCATTCTTCACCGCGCTCTATCGTCATTTTTCCATCATACGGCGAAAGTCCGAGCGGTTTTCCCCCTCGCCAATTGGCAAACTGCGGTTATGATGCAATCACCGATCAACCCAAATACGGTGTTTTATGCCTGCGAGAAAGACCCCGCTGAAAGCTTCAGTGCCTGCCTCGAAAATCCCGACGGTGCCTCCCAGCCTGCGATCGGCACGCGGCGTGGCAAACTGGAAGGAAGCGGCCCAATGGCTGCGGGCGCGCGGGATCGAAGACATAGAATGCATCACACCCGACCTTGCCGGCGTACCGCGCGGCAAGATGATGCCCACCTCGAAGTTCACGTCCAATACGTCGCTGGCGCTGCCTTCGGCGATCTATCGCCACACGATTTCGGGCGAATATCCGGAGGAGACCGAGAGCTTCCGCTATGAGCCGCGCGACAGCGATCTGAAGCTGGTGCCGGACCTTTCGACGCTTTCCGTCGTGCCCTGGGAAACCGACCCGACGGCGCAGGTGATCTGCGATATCGTCAATTCCGAAGGCCATGCCGTATCTTACACGCCGCGCAACCTCTTGAAGAAGATCATGGGGCTCTATCGCGATCGCGGCTGGAAGCCTGTGGTTGCGCCCGAGATCGAGTTCTATCTGGTCGCCAAGAATGACGACCCGGACTATCCGCTGCATCCACCGAAAGGCCGCTCCGGCCGCTCGATCCTCGGTGGCCAGGGCTATTCGATCGCCGGCATCAACGAGTTCGACGAGTTGATCGACGATATCTATCACTTCTCGGAGAAGCAGGGTCTGGAGATCGACACGCTGATCCATGAAGAAGGTCCCGCACAGCTTGAAATCAACCTGCGCCACGGCGATCCGATCGAGCTGGCCGACCAGGTGTTCATGTTCAAGCGCACCATACGCGAGGCGGCGCTGAAGCACGGCATCTACGCCACCTTCATGGCCAAGCCGATGCAGAGCCAGGCGGGCTCGGCGATGCACATCCATCAATCGGTCGTGAACATCGAAACGGGCAAGAACGTCTTCACCAATCCGGACGGCAGCCCTTCGCAGGAGTTCTTCTATTTCATCGGCGGCATGCAGCGCTATGTACCCAACGCGCTCGCCATGCTTGCACCCTACGTGAATTCATACCGACGGCTGGCGCCGAACATGTCATGCCCGGTCAACAATGCCTGGGGCTACGACAATCGCACCACGGCGTTCCGCGTGCCGGTCTCGGATCCGCAGGCTCGACGCGTCGAGAACCGGCTGCCGAGTTCCGACGCCAATCCTTATCTTGCCCTTGCCGCTTCGCTCGCCTCGGGGCTGCTTGGCATCATGAAGCAAGTCGAGCCGACCGCGCCGACGGAAGATTCCGCCAATGAAGGCTCGATCGACCTGCCGCGCGGCCTGCTGGAAGCAATCGCCCTTCTCGAAGACGAGCCGGCCTTCGAAGAGGTTCTCGGCAAGGAGTTCATCGACATTTATGTCGGCGTCAAGCGCGGCGAATTCGAAACCTTCATGCAGGTGATCAGCCCGTGGGAGCGGGAATTCCTTCTGCTCAACGTGTGAAGGAGATCGCCCATGACGCTGCAGGAAACATGGCAGAGCCCGATCGCGCCAGGACTTTCCTTCTACCAGGCAACCGTCGACCCGCGCCCGTTTTATCCCAAGCTCGACGGCTCGCGCCGGGCCGACGTCGCTATCGTCGGCGGCGGCTATACCGGCCTTCAAGCCGCCTACAATCTCGCCAAGGGCGGCGCCAGCGTCGTTCTGATCGATGGCAACCGCTTCGGCGACGGTGCCTCGGGCCGCAATGGCGGGCAACTTGGCACCGGCCAGCGCTGGTGGCCGGAAGAGATGGAAGAGAAGATCGGCTACGAGCGCTCGAAGGCGCTTTTCGATCTGGCCGAAGGCGCCAAGCGACATCTTCTCGACTTCTCCGCCGAGCACGGCATCGACATCGATTTCCTGCCCGGCCAGATGAATGTCACGCACAAGCGCAGTTACAAGCGCGACTACATGGAAAATGCCGAGATCGCCGCCACCCGCTACGGCTATCCGCATATGAAGTTCATGGACGAGGCCGAGACCCAGGAACGGCTGGGTTCGAGCTTCTATCTCTATGGCGTCAGGGATATGGGCACCGGCCATATCCACCCTTTGAAACTGCTGATCGGTCTTGCCCGCGTCGCGGCAGATGCCGGCGCGGCTCTCTTCGAAATGACCAAGGCGAAGGGCTTCCGGCCATCGAGCGGCAAGACCATTATCGAAACGGATGGCGGCGAGATCACCGCCGACCGGGTGCTGATCGCCTGCAACGGCTATATCGGCAATCTGGAGCCGGTAACGGCGAGCCATGTCATGCCGATCCGCTCCTTCATCGGCGCCACCGAACCGCTCGACCGCTTTCCGCAAGTACTTCCCGGTAACGAAGCCGTGGCCGATTCGCGGTTCGTGGTACGTTATTTCCGCAAATCTAGGGATGGCCGCCTGCTGTTCGGCGGGCGCGAGGCCTATACTTCGGATAATCCGCGCGACATAACGCAGCACATTCGTCGCCAGATCACCGAGATCTATCCAGCTCTTGGCGATATCAAGATCGATTATGCCTGGGGCGGCTCGGTCGGCATCACCATGCCGCGTCAACCTTTCGTGCGCGAGGTCATGCCGGGTGTCACCTCCATCGGCGGCTATTCCGGCCACGGGGTCATGCTGTCAAATTATTGCGGTAAACTCTATGCGAAAACGGTTCTCGGGAATGCGGACGAGCTTCACCTCTTCAAAGAGCTGAACATCCCTGCCTTCCCCGGCGGAGCGCGCATGCGGGCACCTCTGCTGTTCCTGGCGCTCTCGTGGTTTGCACTGCGCGACAGGTTTTAGAAACCGGAAGATGAATTCTTCCGTCGGCGATCCGCGCCAAAAAGCCGAGTCTGATTTTTGCGATGCACACTGGCCTTTTTAAATCGATTAGATTAAAAGGGGCCTCAACCAAGACCGATTGAGAGATACCTCATGAGCAGCCAGATCATTCCCGTTGAACCATTTGATTATGTCGTTTTCGGCGGCAGCGGCGACCTTGCCGAACGCAAGCTCCTGCCCGCTCTTTACCATCGTCAGGTCGAAGGTCAGTTTTCCGAGCCGACGCGCGTCATCGGTGCTTCGCGCAGCGCTCTTTCCAATGAAGAATACCGCAAGTTCGCCGACGCCGCCCTCAAGGAACACCTGAAGAAGGGCGAATATGACGAGGCCGAAGTCAAGAAGTTCCTCGCCCGCCTGTTCTACGTGCCGGTCGATGCGCGCAGCGATGCCGGCTGGGATCAGCTCAAGAAGCTGCTGGACGAAGGCAAGGAACGCGTGCGCGCCTTCTATCTCGCCGTCGCTCCTGGCATTTTCGGCGACATCTCGCAGAAGATCCACGATCACAAGCTGATCACCAAGCAGACGCGCATCGTCGTCGAAAAGCCGATTGGCCGCGACCTCGCTTCCGCTCTGCAGCTCAACGACACCATCGGCAAGGTCTTCAAGGAAGAGCAGATCTTCCGCATCGACCACTATCTTGGCAAGGAAACCGTGCAGAACCTGATGGCGCTGCGCTTTGCCAACGCCCTCTATGAGCCGCTGTGGAACGCCAACCACATCGACCACGTGCAGATCACTGTCGCCGAATCGGTCGGTCTCGAAGGCCGCGCCGGCTACTACGATACCGCCGGCGCCCTGCGCGATATGGTGCAGAACCATATCCTGCAGCTGCTTTGCCTGACCGCGATGGAAATCCCCTCCTCCATGGATTCGGAAGCCGTTCGCGACGAGAAGCTGAAAGTCCTGCGCGCGCTGAAGCCGATCGACGCTTCCAATGTCGAGCAGGCCACCGTTCGCGGCCAATACCGCGCCGGCGCTTCGGCGGGCGGCCCGGTCAAGGGCTATCTCGACGAGCTGGAAGGCGGCGTTTCCAACACCGAAACCTTCGTCGCCATCAAGGCCGAGATCGGCAATTGGCGCTGGGCCGGCGTTCCCTTCTACATCCGCACCGGCAAGCGTCTTGCCGGTCGCGTGTCGGAGATCGTCATCACCTTCAAGCCGATCCCGCACAATATCTTCGATCAGGCCGCTGGCCGCATCGTCGCCAACCAGCTCATCATTCGCCTGCAGCCGGATGAAGGCGTCAAGCAGTCGCTGATGATCAAGGATCCGGGTCCGGGCGGCATGCGCCTGCGCAACGTCTCGCTCGACATGAGCTTTGCGTCCGCCTTCAACGTCCGCAATCCGGACGCTTATGAACGCCTGCTGATGGACGTTATCCGCTCCAACCAGACGCTGTTCATGCGCCGCGACGAAGTGGAAGCGGCATGGGAATGGGTCGACCCGATCCTCAAGGGTTGGGAAGCAACAGGTCAGCAGGTGCAGGGCTATACCGCCGGCACCTGGGGTCCGAGCCAGGCTATCGCGCTCATCGAGCGTGACGGCCGCACCTGGCACGACGACATCTAATCCGGGACGATAACGATGACAGCGAATATGCATGCTTTCGCCAATGGTGCCGAACTCGCCGGCAAGCTCGCGGACAAGGTGGCCGAGACCCTCTCGGCCGCGGTTGCCGCGCGCGGTTCTGCAAGCATCGCGGTCTCCGGCGGCTCCACGCCGAAGGCCTTCTTCCAGGCGCTGTCATCGCGCTCGATCGACTGGGGCAAGGTAACGATCACGCTCGTCGACGAACGGTTCGTGCCGGCGGATAATCCGCGCTCGAACCATCTGCTCGTTCAGGAAAACCTGCTGAAGGACAAGGCGGCTGCCGCCACGTTCCTTCCGCTCTATCAGGCTGCGGCTTCCGTCGAGGAGGCCGCGGTCATCGCCACGGAAAAGACCAAGGCTGTCGACCATCCCTTCGATGTCGCCATCCTCGGCATGGGCAACGACGGCCACACGGCATCGTTCTTTCCGGGCGGCAGCAATCTCCGGACCGCACTCGATCCGAACACCCCGCGCGGCATCATCACGATGGAAGCGGAAGGTGCCGGCGAGCCGCGTCTGACGTTCACCTTCTCCAGCCTTCAGGATGCCAGATTGCTGGTGCTCCATATCGAGGGAGAAGGCAAGAAGGACGTTTTGGCCAAGGCCGAAGCGTCGGGCGAAGAAACCGAGATGCCGATCCGCGCCATGCTGCGGCGGGCCGCTTCCCCGGTCGAGATTTATTGGGCTCCCTGACATAGCCGGCAGGCCGCGTCATCGAACCCTGAATGACACAGCAACATGTGCTGCGCCATGTGCCCTTGCGGGCGCAGCGGCAAAGCATTGACTTTTGGACCCCGCGCCACGCCCCCTACCGAACTGGATCTTCGGGCTTTGCGCAGAACAGACGGAGGCAGATCGACCATGGCCGCTGACGCCCGCATTTCCAAGATTACCGCACGCATCGTCGAGCGCTCGAAGCCGACGCGCGAACGTTATCTGGACCGCCTGCGCAATGCCGCAACCAGGGGGGCGCAACGCTCCGTGCTCGGCTGCGCCAACCTCGCACATGGCTTCGCCATCTGTTCCCCCTCCGAGAAGGACGCACTGGCAGGAGACCAGGTGCCCAATCTCGGGATCATCACATCCTATAACGACATGCTCTCGGCGCATCAGCCCTTCGAGACCTACCCTGCGATCATTCGCCAAGCGGCGGCCGAAGCGGGCGGCATCGCCCAGGTTGCCGGCGGCGTGCCGGCCATGTGCGACGGCGTCACGCAGGGCCAGCCCGGCATGGAGCTCTCGCTCTTCTCGCGCGACCTGATCGCCATGTCCGCTGGCGTCGGCCTATCGCACAACATGTTCGATGCGGCTGTTTTCCTCGGCGTCTGCGACAAGATCGTGCCCGGCCTCGTCATCGCCGCCCTCTCCTTCGGCCATCTGCCCGCCGTCTTCATTCCGGCCGGACCGATGACCTCGGGCCTGCCGAACGACGAGAAGTCGCGCGTGCGCCAGCTTTATGCCGAGGGCAAGGTCGGCCGTGCCGAACTGCTGGAAGCAGAATCGAAATCCTACCACGGCCCCGGCACCTGCACCTTCTACGGCACCGCCAATTCCAATCAGATGCTGATGGAAATCATGGGCTTCCATATGCCTGGCGCTTCCTTCGTCAATCCCGGCACGCCACTGCGCGAAGCGCTGACACGCGAGGCGACCAAGCGCGCGCTCGCCATCACCGCCATGGGCAATGAATTTACGCCGGCCGGCGAGATGATTGACGAGCGTTCGATCGTCAACGGCGTCGTCGGCCTCCATGCCACCGGCGGCTCGACAAACCACACGATGCACATCGTCGCCATGGCGCGCGCTGCCGGCATCGTGCTGACCTGGCAGGATATTTCCGAGCTGTCCGATATCATTCCGCTGCTGGCCCGCGTCTATCCGAACGGGCTTGCCGACGTGAACCATTTCCATGCCGCCGGCGGCATGGGCTTCCTCATCAAGGAACTCCTGAAGAAGGGGTTGCTGCACGAGGACGTACGCACCGTCTACGGCCACGGCCTCGGCAACTACTCCATCGACGTGAAGCTCGGCGCCGACGGCAATGTTGCCCGCGAGCCGGCCCCGGACAAGAGCCACGATCCTAAGGTGCTGGCAAGCATCGATACACCGTTCCAGAGCAATGGCGGCCTGAAGATGCTGCGCGGCAACATCGGCAAGGCGGTCATCAAGATTTCCGCCGTCAAGCCGGAACGCCATATCGTCGAAGCGCCAGCCGTGATCTTCCACGACCAGCTGGAAATGCAGCAGGCCTTCAAGGACGGCAAGCTCAACCGCGACTTCGTCGCCGTCGTCCGCTTCCAGGGCCCGAAGGCCAACGGCATGCCGGAACTGCACAAGCTGACGCCGGCGCTCGGCGTGCTGCAGGACCGCGGCTTCCGCGTGGCGCTTCTAACCGACGGCCGCATGTCCGGCGCATCGGGCAAGGTTCCCGCCGCCATCCACGTGACGCCGGAAGCCATCGATGGCGGCCCGATCGCTCGTATTCGTGAAGGTGACATCATCCGCATCGATGCGATCGCCGGCACGCTCGAGGTGCTTGTCGACGCCGCCGACATGGCCGAGCGTGAACCCGTCGTCGCCGATCTCTCAGAGAACGAGTTCGGTATGGGTCGCGAGCTCTTCGCCCCCTTCCGTCGTGCCGCGGGTCCTGCCGATCAGGGTGCTAGCGTCCTGATTTAAGAGCAACTTACGGCTGCTCGCGTCACAGGATTGACAACTGAATTGACTAATCCCTTGGGTATTGCACGCCAATTCCCAAGGAACGAAATTCATGTTGAAGTCATTGCTCGGACGCCGCCAGGCGCTGAAATTTCTCGCAGGCACGGCCGTCCTGCCGGTGCTCATTTCGGCTATGCCTGCCGAAGCTGCCCAAAAGCCTCTGCGTGTCGTCATCCTCTCGGACCTGCATTCGGCCTACGAACGCATGGGACAATTGCTGTCGGCAATCGAAAAGCAGGTCGCAAGCAATGAGGGGCCGCACCTTGTCGTGCTGAACGGCGATCTCTTCGAGTCCGGGAATGTGGTGGCGACGCGTTCGGGTGGCGAGATCGACTGGGCGTTCCTTGCAGCCCTTGCGAAGGTGGCTCCGACCGTCGTCAATATCGGCAATCACGAGCCCGATCTCGACAACGACCTCGCGAATTTCGTCACGCGAGCACGCGGGCTTGGCGTCACCGTACTCAGCAATATCATCGACAAGCGCACCGGCGCACCCTACACGCAGGCTTCGGCTCAGCTGACGCTCGATGGCCGGTCGGTCACCATCGCCGGGTTTGCGACCGATGCGATCAAGACCTATCCAAAAGCCACACGCGACATGCTCGACATTCCGCAGCCGGTGGAATGGGCCAAGAAGAACCTTCCCGGCGTTCTCAAGAGCGATAGCATCAATATTGTGCTCAGCCATGCGGGTGTCGTGGCGGATCGCGATATCCTGCCGATCCTTCCCGAAGGTACGCTCATTATCGGCGGCCACGACCATCTGAACCTGACTCATGAACAGGGTGCCACGCGCTATGTTCACACGGGTTCCTGGTCGACCGCGATCACGGTTGCGAGCATTGCCGCGCCCGGCACGGCAGCAGCTCTCCAGCGCGTCGATATCGACGCTGCCGGCGCTCCCTCGGCCGCACTCAAGGATCTCATCCCGGCCGTGCTCGCTCGTCATCTCACGGATGAAGATCGCGCAACCGTCGGCAAGAGCGCCAAGACCATGACGGTGGATGAGGTCGGCCGGTTTGTTGCTGATGTGATGACGAAGAAGACCAAGGCCGATGTCGGCTTCGTCGGCCACACCTCGTTCGGTGCAGGCCTGCCCCAGGGCGAGGTCAACCGCTACAGCTTCAATGCCTCCGTGCGCTTTGACGGCAAGCTGATGCGGACCGAAGTCGATGCGGCCACACTTGCGGCCATCCTCACCCGCTGCAATCAGGAGGGCGATATACCGCTTGCTGCACGCACGGGCGACTATCTCCACGCGGCGCCGGTCGATCTGCCGAAAAAGGAGCGTTATACCCTCGTCTGCAACGATTGGTCGGCGATCAACCAGAAGAGCTATTTCGGTCGCGAAGATCTGGTCTTCTCGGAAGTGGCCGACGCAAAACTGAAGCAGGCAGTGCTCGACACGCTGGCAGCTGGATAGCTACCCGCCGGCCCAAAGCGCAACTCCGCCGTGGATGGAGACATTCCAAACACTCCTTCGCGGCGGATGCAGTCGCGCGTGCGCAGTGGAAAACCCACTCACCAAATCTCGACTCTTAGTTGAGATTCTGCTTCACTCGAAGCGGGAAATTGGGGACCATCATGAAATTGAAGATCGTATCGGCGCTCGCGTTGAGCGCACTCCTTGGCGCGTGCCAATACAAGGCCGAACCGCTGCCTGTTGCAACATACAACGTATACTCGTCTTACGACGGCAAGCTGCCGGGCAAGTATTTTCTCTATGTGGATGCAGCCAAGCTGGACAGGCCGATAAAGCCTTCCGATTTCAACTGTGCGGCCCATACGTTCCCGCTCAATGTATCAACGAGCTTTGCAAGCTCCGTCCGTCAGACATTCACCAATCTCGTGACCGAATTGGAGGTCGTTCAGCAACCCGTGGGTCGAGACCAATTGAAGGCTCGGGGCGCTCGCGGCATGATCATTGTGCGCGGCGAGGAACTGAACGGGCGTCTGCGCGTGGTTCCGGGATTCTGGTCTGCCGGCATGGAAACGGAAGTGGAAATGGCCGCTTCGATTACAGTCGACGGTGTTAACGGCCGTCTTCTCGGAGCCACCGTCTCCGGCAGCGGCAATGGTCAAACCGATGCGGGTTTCGCCTGTGAAGGGGGAGCTAAATCGCTTGTCGATTCTGCAGAGCATGCGCTGAAGGAAACGCTCGGCCGACTGGGTGAAGCACTTACAAACTCCGAACGCGTCCGCAAGGGAATCTGATCTCCGCAAGGCTGGCTCAAGCGGTGCCTGCCGGCTTCGATTTCAACGGCTGGCAACGATTTGAGATCCCCGATGAAGGTCTGGAAAGAAGGAAGCCCTGCGCAACTTTGAGCGCGCCGGGCTTTCTTGCTCCGTTGGCCTACTCAGGCGCGAATATCCAGCACGCGATTTTTGTGGGCCGGGTGCGTGCTATAGACGAAGATCTTGTTCATCTCCTTGTCCGTCAGCAGACGCAGGAAACGGACTTCCACCGTGTTGTTGTGGAATACCTTCATGAGCACGCAGCCAACTTTGGTGATGCGGGCGTCCGGGATATCAAGATAGAACTGCTTTGGCAGATTATATTGCGTGAGGATCGCAAGAACGGCGCTGCTCTGCGAGATGCGGATGATATCGCAACGGCGCGAAGCGAGATTCATCACACCTTTTTCGGTGTATTCGAGCCGCGCTGCGTTCATCGTATCTTCCATGCGGAACCGCGCTTCGCGGTCATACATGAAGGATTCTTCCTTGTTGAGAAAATGCTGACCTGAATTAGCTCTGCCGAACGCGGCCATCTTGGTAAATCCCTAGGGTATATTACGAAGAGGAGACTATCAGGCGGTCTTTAACAGAAGGTTTGAACGCGCCGGCTCAGGAAGAATTTTGATGTTCCTCCCGGCCGACGCTGGCATTACTCACAAGCGGTATCCCGTTACTGCTTGCGATAGGAGTGGCCGCTGGCATCGAAGAGGTGCAGCTTCTGTCGATCGGCTGCGAAGCGCAGCTTCTGCCCGCGATGGATGTCGGCGATGCCAGGCACCTTGACGATGATCGGTTCGCCGTCGACCAAGCCTTCGATGTAAAGCTGGGTCACTTCGCCGAGCGCCTCGACGATGGCGACTTCGCCCTCGAAAAGATAGTCGTCGTCGGTTGCAATGCGCAGATCTTCGGGTCGCACACCGAAGCTCGCCTGCTTGCCCTTCTCCGACACTTGCGTCGGCATGTCGAGCGTCACCGCCTTGCCACCCGTCAGCGTCACGGTCGTCGTTGCGCCGGTTTCGGTTACGACGGCGGGAATGATGTTCATGGCCGGCGAACCGATGAACTTTGCCACGAACAGGTTTGCCGGACGCTCGTAAAGTTCGAGCGGCGCGCCCACCTGCTCGACGCGGCCTGCTGACAGAACCACGATGCGGTCGGCAAGCGTCATGGCTTCCACCTGATCATGGGTGACGTAGATCATCGTCGTCTCAGGCATGGACTGGCTGAGCTTGGCAATCTCGATGCGAGTCGCGACGCGCAGCGCGGCATCGAGGTTGGACAGCGGTTCGTCGAACAGGAAGACCTTCGGGTTGCGGCAGATGGCGCGGCCGATGGCGACGCGCTGGCGCTGGCCACCGGAGAGTGCCTTGGGCAGACGTTCGAGGTATTGGCCGAGTTGCAGGCTGGCCGCCGCTGCGCGAACGCGGCGGTCGATTTCCTGCTTGCTTTCGCCGGCGATGCGCATGCCGAAGGCCATGTTGTCATAGACGGTCATGTGCGGATAGAGCGCATAGGACTGGAAGACCATGGCGATGCCGCGCCTGGAGGGCGGGACCTCGTTTACCTTCTGACCGGCAATCATCATATCGCCGGCGGTGATGCTCTCCAGCCCGGCAATCATCCGAAGCAAGGTGGATTTGCCGCAACCCGAGGGGCCAACGAAGACGATGAACTCGCCTTCGTTGATCTCCAGATCGATGCCGTGCAGCACATGCACGTTGCCGTAGGATTTTCTGATGTCCTTCAGAACAAGTCCGGTCATCTATGCTCCTCCTCCCAAAGGCTCAGCCAAGACGCGCGAAATAAGCGCCCCAGGCCGGAATGTCGATTTTGTTGCCGTAGTTGTTGCTGGTAAAGCCATGTCCCGTCAATGCCTGCCAGTTGCCCTCGGGCAAGCTGGCCACAGCTTCGGCAGGACTCATATTCAATACGCAGAGAATTGTCTCACCATCATGGATGCGGGTATAAAGCAGCACATCGCCCTGTGGTTGCGAAAAGGCGATCTCACCCTTGGCGAAGGCCGGATGCTGCTTGCGGAAGGCAAGGAAGCGGCGGTACTGCTCGAGCACCGAGTTCTCGTCGCCCTGCTGGACGCTGACGGCGCGTAGAATGTGCTCCACCGGCACAGGCAACCAGGGCTTGACCGTGGAGAAGCCGCCCTGAGCCACCTGGCTGTCCCAGACCATTGGTGTGCGGCAGCCATCGCGGCCCTTGAACTCGGGCCAGAACTGAATGCCGTAAGGATCCTGCAGATCCTGATAGGCAAGATCGGCTTCGGTGAGTGCCAATTCCTCGCCCTGGTAGATGCAGACGGAACCGCGCAGCGTCAGCAGCAGCGCAGAATAGAGCTTGGCGAAAGCATCGCGGTCGGCGACCAGGTTGCCCCAGCGGCTGACATGACGCACCACGTCGTGGTTGGAGAAGGCCCAGCAGGCCCAACCTTCCGGCGCAGCTGCGTCGAAATCATTCATCACCTCTTCGACACGCTCCGGCGATAGAGCGTCCGGCGCGAGGAATTCGAAGGCGTAGCACATATGCATCTTGTCGCCGCCGGATGTATATTCGCCGACGATTTCGAGGCCGCGTTGGCTGTCGCCGACTTCGCCAACGGCGGCGATGGCCGGATATTCGTCGAGCACCGCGCGGAAGCGCTTCAGGAACTCCAGGTTCTCCGGACGGTTCTTGTCGTAGAGATGCTCCTGGAAGTTATAGGGATTGACCGCCGGCGCGGTGGAGGCATTGCGACGCGATGGCTCCAGAGCGGGATTGTCGCGCAGTTCCTTGTCGTGGAAATAGAAGTTGATGGTATCCAAGCGGAAGCCATCTACGCCGCGGTCGAGCCAGAAACGCACGACATCAAGCAGCCGGTTCTGCACTTCCGGATTGTGCAGGTTCAGGTCCGGCTGCGACGTCAGGAAGTTGTGCATGTAATACTGCATGCGTGTCGGATCCCACGCCCAGGCCGAGCCGCCGAAGATCGACAGCCAGTTGTTGGGCGGGGTGCCATCCGGCTTGGCATCGACCCAAACATACCAGTCCGACTTGGAATTATCCTTGCTCGACCGGCTTTCGACAAACCAGGGATGGCGATCCGAGCTGTGCGACATCACGAGATCGATCATCACCTTGATGCCGAGGCGATGGGCTTCCGTCATCATCGCATCGAAATCGGCCAGCGTGCCGAAGATCGGATCGACATCCTCGTAATTGGAAACGTCGTAGCCGAAATCGCGCATCGGCGAGGTGAAGAACGGCGAAATCCAGATCGCATCGACGCCGAGTGCTGCGACATGCGGCAGGCGGGCGGCGATACCCTTGAGGTCGCCGATGCCGTCACCGTTGGAGTCCTGATAGGAACGCGGATAGATCTGATAGATCACGGCGCCGCGCCACCAGTCCTTGTCAACTGCCGAAACCGATTGAGGGGCAATGCTCATGCTGATTGAGTCCTGTCTGGATGATATGATCTTGGCTCAGCCCCCCTTCACCGACCCGGCGAGCAAACCGCGCACGAGATAGCGCTGCAGACCGAAGAAGACGAGGAGCGGAATAAGGATGGTAACGAAGGCGGATGCCGTCAGGATTTCCCAGTTGCCGCCACGCGAGCCGAGCAGTGCATTGAGCGCGGCCGTCAGAACCAGATGATCCTTGTCGGTGCCAAGGAACACCATGGCGATCAAGAGGTCGTTCCACACCCAGAGGAACTGGAAGATCGCGAATGAGGCGAGCGCAGGGAAGGATAGAGGCAGGATGATCTTGACGAAGATGTCGAAGTCGCTGGCGCCGTCGACACGGGCGGATTCGATGATCTCCTTGGGCAGGCCGGCAATGTAGTTGCGCAGCAGATAGATCGCGAGCGGCAGGCCGAAGGCTGTGTGGGCGAGCCAGATGCCCGGATAGGTCTTCGACGGCACGCCGAAGATCTGGCCGATCTCGTTATAGATGCGCAGAAGAGGGATCAGCGACATCTGCAGCGGCACGACGATCAGGCCGACGACGAGCGCTATCAACAAGGCGCGGCCCGGAAAATCCATCCAGGCAAGCGCATAGGCGGCAAAAGCCGCAATCAGGATCGGGATGACCGTTGCCGGGATCGTCACGGTCAGCGAATTGATGAAGGATTGACCGATACCCTCGCCGCGCAGGACGGAACGGTAGTTATCGAGGGTGAATTGCGGCGGCGTGGCGATCGTCAGATAGATGCGCTTGCTGCGGGCGTCGGCTCCGAAGGGACCGCTCTTCTGATAGCGATAGCTGCCATCGGCATTGACGGTGAGCGTTTCGCCATTGCCGAGATCGGCGGTCGAGCCGACTTTGTAGGCCGCCGGCTCCTGAACGCGCAGGCCGAAGGACTGGATCCTGCCGTTGCCGCTGTTGCCTTCGCCTGCAACCGTGCCGGCAATAACGTAATTGGCGCCGTCCTGCTTTGCCTTGTCGGGGCCATCGAGGCGGGCGGCCGCTGTCTGCGACGAGCCGGCGAAGGCCGTCCACCAGCCGGAGACGACGATCTGATCCTTGTCGCGGATAGCCGTGACGAAGATGCCAAGCGTCGGCAACAGCCAGAGGAGGACGATGAGCAGCACCGCGGCATGAACGAAGATGCGGGCGGGGCCGATACGACCGAGATTTCCAAGCATGTCAGCGCCCCTTCGTTTCTGCGTTTGCACGACGGATGTTCCAGATCATGATCGGCGTCACGGCCGCCATGATGACGAGCGCGATGACGGCGCTTCGGCCGCTGTCGCCGCCGCCGCGGAACATCCAGTTGAACATCAGGTTGGCGAGTACCATCGTATTCCATTGACCGTTGGTCATGGTGAGCACGATGTCGAAGACCTTGAGCACGAGGATGGTGATGGTGGTCCAGACCGTGGCGATCGTGCCCCAGACCTGCGGCACCATGATCTTCCAGAAGATCTGCCAGCCATTGGCGCCATCGATGACGGCGGCTTCGATGGTTTCCTCGGGGATGCCGCGCAGCGCTGCCGAGAGGATGACCATGGCAAAGCCGGTCTGGATCCAGATGAGCATGACCATCAGGAAGAAATTGTTCCAGAAGGGAATGGTAATCCAGACTTCCGGCGTACCGCCGAAAAGCTGGACGACGGCATTCAACAGGCCGATCTGCGCATCGGTGCCACCGCGATATTCGTAGATGAACTTCCAGATGACCGAGGCGCCGACGAAGGAGATCGCCATTGGCATGAAGATGACGGCCTTGGCGATGTTGCCCCACCAGATGCGGTCGGTCATGACGGCGATCACGAGGCCGAAGAAGGTGCAGGCTGCCGGCACGACTGCAAGCCAGAGAATGTTGTTGAAGATCGACTGGCGGAATTCGGTGTCGTAGAAGGCCCAAACGTAGTTGGCGCCGCCGACGAACTGGCTGCCATCAGGCCCGTAGAAGGACAGGATGAGCGTCGCGATCACCGGGTAGACCAGATAGACGATAAGCAGGAATAGCGCCGGCCCCAGAAACAGCCAGGGGCGGATGAGGCCGCGGCGGCGGAGATTGACCGCCGCCTGATGGACGTCGGTTCCCTCCTTTGCGGGAAAGATCAGGTCCAAGAATTTGTTGGAGAACCAGAAATAGGCGGCGCAAGCGGCGACGCCGAATATCATGGCGCCAATCGCCGATACGATCTGCGAAAACATTCATTCCCTCCCCGAATTTACCTGCTTGAGGCCGTCATTCCGGCATCGGCTGCGCTCAAAAGCGCGCCGTTTGAATGCTTGTGGCGCCGCCGGCAGGTTGCCGGCGGCGATTAGGCTTTGAAGCTTACTTGATGGCGTCCCAGGACTTCTGGATCCCGTCGGCGACATCCTGTGCGGACTTGCCGCCGACGAAGTCCACCATGCCGGTCCAGAACGAGCCAGCACCGATCTTGCCCGGCATCAGGTCGGAACCGTCGAAGCGGAAGGTGGTAGCCGAGGTCAGGATTTCGCCTTCCTTGCGCAGCGTGTCGTTGGCATAGGCCGCCGTGTTGACGGACTTGTACGGCGTCAGGAAGCCGGACTGCGCCATCCAGACTTCCTGGGCGATCGGCGTCTGCAGGAACTGGATGAAGGCGCGAGCGGCCTTCGAGTCCTTGGTGATGGTTGCGAGCGTGCCCGCACCTTCGACCGGCTTGCCGAGTTCAGGATGCGACGCATAAGGCGGGAAGTAGAAGAAGTCCGCATCCTGGCCGAGCTTGGTGCCATCCGGGAAGAAGGACGGGATGAAGGATGCCTGCTTGTGCAGATAGCACTTCGGCGGAACCGTGAAGAGACCCTTCGGGCTGTCGCGGAAGTCCGTCGAGGCAACCGCGGCAACGCCACCGGCAACATATTTCGGGTTCTTCGCGAACTTGCCGAATTCTTCGATGGCCGCAACGACCTTGGGGTCATTGAACTTCAGCGTGTTGTCGACCCAATGATCGTAATCCTGCGGCGTATTCAGGCGCAGCATCAGATCCTCGACCCAGTCCGTTGCCGGCCAGCCGGTTGCGCCGCCCGAACCGAGACCGATGCACCAGGGCGTGCCGCCGTCCTTGACGATCTGATCCGAAAGCTTGATCAGGTCCTCCATGGTTGTGGGCACTTTATAGCCGGCTTCCTCGAAGTTTTCCGGAACGTACCAGACCAGCGACTTCAGGTCGGCTTTATAGGGGAAAGCGTAGAAGGCGTCCTTGCCGTCCTTGCCCTTGTAGGTGCCGTAGCCGACCCAGCTGTCGCCGGCGCCGTAATTGGTCTTGACCCAACTTGCCACGTCATCGCCGAGCGGCGTCAGATAGCCCTTGCTGGCGAGGTTGGCGAGAAGACCCGGCTGCGGAAGGATGGCCACGTTCGGTGGCGAACCGGCCTGCGTATCGATGACGATCTGCTGCTCGTAGTTTTCCGAGGATGAGTACTTGGCGTTTACGCCGGTCGCCTCGGTGAAATAATTGAGGACGCTGGTGAAGAGAGCCTCGTCCTCGCCACGCCAGGGACCGAAGATGGTCAGCGTCTCACCCTTCAGGTCGGCATGCGCGGCCTTGAAGTCGTCGTAGCTCTTCCAGTTGAACTTGGAGTCCTGGCCGGGCTGGAACTTCAGATCGGCCGACATCGCCGTGCCAGCCAAGAGAGCGGCAGCAGCAACGGTCATCAAAAACAGTTTCTTCATGTGGTTGTCCTCCCAAATACGAAACCCATGAGCCTAAACACGTTTCCGTGCGATGCGCCCCATTCCTCAAAGCGCTTTGGCTACCTTCTCTCATCCATTGAGGACGCGACAAAGTCAAGCGATTTTCAGTTTTCGACCAATATGCACAGCAAATCTCGCGTTGCAGCATAAAATAAGCGCCAATATTTTCGCTAATTATCTTGTCTCAATCGCTGCGCCTGCTACATACTTGAAAGCGCTTTGGAAGCCATGGACGCGTCGGGAGGTTGCGTTGGCATCTTAGCGGGTGAGGAGTTGGAGGAGCCTAAATACGTGAATCTGAAACAGCTATCGCAAATGCTGGGGCTGTCGCAGACGACAGTCAGCAGGGCCTTGAACGGCTACCCGGAGGTCAATCGCGAGACGCGCGAGCGTGTCCTCAAAGCGGTTCGGGAAACCGGCTACCGGCCCAACAAGGCGGCGCAAAGGCTTGCCACCGGCAAGGCCGGATCCATCGGGCTGGTCATGCCGACCTCGTCTGCCAACTCCTCGGATGCGCATTTCAGCGAGTTTCTGACCGGCCTTGGCGAGGAAGCTCTAAGACACGACTTTCATTTCGTGTTGACACCTGCCGACCCGAACGATGAAGTCGGCGCATTGAGACGGCTGGCGGCAAGCGGCAATGTCGATGCCCTCTTCGTCAACTACATGCGCGGCCATGATCCGCGCCTGGAGATGTTGAAGACGCTGTCCATGCCCTACCTCGTGCATGGGCGCTCCATCGGCTCCGAGCCAGACTATCCCTTTCTCGATATCGACAACGAAGCCGCCTTCTACGATGCGACCAAGCTGCTGTTGCAGCTTGGGCATAAGCGCTTTGCGTTGCTGAACGGCCCCATCTATCTCGATTTTGCCATTCGCAGGAAGAACGGCGTCGAAGCCGCCCTTGCCGAACGCGGCCTAACGCTGGACGAAGAGTGCGTGAGCCACACGGCGATGACCGACGAGCAAGGCCTGCTCGTGACGGAGCGCATTCTGCAGATGGAAAAGAAGAGGCGGCCAACCGCGGTGCTGTGCTCCAGTACCGTGCTGGCGCTGGGCGCCGTTCGCGCCATCAATCAGGCAAAGCTCAGGCTTGGCGAAGACATCTCGATGATTGCCCATGACGACGTGCTGACCTTGCTCAAGCCCGAGAACTTTACCGTACCGCTCACGACCACGCGCTCATCATTGCGTTCGGCCGGTGTGCGCATCGCCGAACGGTTGATCGGCGAAATCAAGCAGACGGAAACCTTCCCGGCTCAAGAACTGTGGAAAGCGGAATTGATCGTGCGCGCCTCGACCGGCGTTGCGCCGGCCGACTGATCTCATCTCAAGCGCATTGCCTTAGAAGCGCGGCGGCTTTCTGCCCGCGGCGCGATGGGCCGCAATGACGGTATTGGCCATCAGCATGGCGATCGTCATCGGCCCGACGCCGCCCGGAACCGGCGTGATCGCTCGTGCGACTTCGGAGGCCTCAGCAAAGGCGACATCGCCGACCAGACGGCTCTTGCCCTCGCCGCGCTCCGGCGCGTCGATGCGGTTGATGCCGACATCGATCACCGTCGCCCCCGGCTTGACCCAGGCTGCCTTGACCATCTCCGGACGGCCCACAGCCGCCACCAGAATATCGGCGCCTCGCGCCACGGCAGCCAGGTCCTTGGTGCGCGAATGCGCCATCGTCACCGTCGCATTGGCATTGAGCAGCAATTGCGCCATCGGCTTGCCGAACAGGTTGGAGCGGCCGATGACAACGGCATTCAAGCCCGACAGGTCCTCGCCATGGATCGAGCGCACCAGCAGCATGGCGCCGGCCGGCGTGCAGGAAATCAGCCCGGTCGCGAGATCGCCGGTCGCAAGCTTGCCGGCATTGACCACATGCAGGCCGTCGACATCCTTGTCCGGCCGGATCGACTGGATGATCGCATCGGAATTGAGATGTTTCGGCAGCGGCAGCTGCACCAGAATGCCGTGGATGGACGGATCGTCGTTCAGCGAGGCCACCAGGCTTGCGAGCGCTTCCTGCGTCGTCTCGGCCGGCAGCGTGTGCTGGATGGAGTTGAAGCCGCATTCTTTCGCCATGCGGCCCTTGGCGCCGACATAGGTGTGGCTCGCCGGATCGTCACCGACGATGACGACCGCAAGCCCGGTCTTCACCCCGGCCTCAGCTTCGAGCCCCGCTGCTGCAACCTTCACCGCCTCGATCACCGAAGCCGCTGCAGCCTTGCCATCGATCACTGTTGCAAGCGTCATGGCTTAACCCATCCGCTCGGATGCGTATGAACCGGGGCTTGCCGGGAAGACGACGGTGCGGTTGCCGTTGAGGAAGGTGCGGAAATGGATATGCGCATGGATGGCGCGGGCCAGAACCTGGCTCTCCACATCGCGGCCGATCGAGACATAGTCGTCGGCAGACTGCGCATGCGTGATGCGCGCCGTGTCCTGCTCGATGATCGGACCTTCGTCGAGATCCGCCGTCACGTAATGCGCCGTCG